>Ga0136644_10000005_pt1 | contig 177772 bp, 176 predicted proteins | sample C_130820_EF_Meta_FD_94780 | JGI IMG/M metagenome (GOLD analysis project Ga0136644, IMG submission 94780) | Freshwater microbial communities from Lake Croche, Canada to study carbon cycling - C_130820_EF_MetaG (v2) (version 2) | ecosystem: Environmental > Aquatic > Freshwater > Lake | place...
AGGAAGGAGCAGGATTTCTAGATGGAACAGGTGTTGGACTAGGATCAGAGGAAGGAGCAGGATTTCTAGATGGAACAGGTGTTGGACTAGGATCAGAGGAAGGAGCAGGATTTCTAGATGGAACAGGTGTTGGACTAGGATCAGAGGAAGGAGCAGGATTTCTAGATTGTACAGGTGTTGGGCTAGGATCCGAGGAAGGAGCAGGATTTCTAGATTGTACAGGTGTTGGGCTAGGATTCGACGAGGAAGAGGGAATGGGATCTTTAGATGGAAGAGGTGTTGGATCAGGACTTTTGAAAGGAGAGCCGTTTGTCTGATTATATCCCATAAATGACGGATAGGGTGATATCGAAGGAGGAAAGGATGTTACGTTGCGTGTTACATTGTAGAAGGGACTAGGAGCCACACTTTTTGTCGGAGCCAAAGTACTAGTAGCGTTAGGGCAGCCACCCATTGTTCCTGCGGGCTGACATGGACTAGCCTGGCCAGCAATCATCGCAAAAGCAAATGCGAATCCTGTTACGAGTCGGAGTAGCATTTGGTTCTATTCTAGCGATCCTAAATTCTTTAGGCATCCTGTCAAATTTATGAATGTTTTATAACGAAGGTGTGTGGGCACTTTGTATTTTTTTCCACGGTATCGGTAATGACGTGTCCTCTTGACGCAACGACAGGATTTCAGATTGTAAAGGGCAACCTGGATCAACTGCTCATTGATTCGATCGCAGTAAAACAGCCCCCGTTTATATTATCCTTTGCTCCTCGTCAATCCCCTCCTGGCTTAATTAATCACAGAGTGGATGAATCCACGGACAACATCATCCTCATGAAAGGGAACAAGTACAGGCTCATGGACGTACAGATCTGTAGTCCTACGCACAGAGAAGGCATCAAGGGACCAACGGCGTTTCAGATGCCCCAGCTGGATCTTGTGCTAACCTTCTTCTGTAGCAATCCGTCATTTGCCACGGCCCCGAAGGTTCTTCTCGTGATTTTTCCGATCTATGAATCCAATCAGGAAAGTCGGGCAGGATATCTACGACAACTGATCCACACAGAGGAGCCCGCAGCCTCCCTCCAGACCCTTTTTTACGACAAGGACGAAAAGGATGTGCGGGCGACGTCCTATGAATACAACATGTGCGTCGACCTCGTAAATCCCGATGATTTCAGTAAAAAACTTAGCCTGAATACGACCGTCACCTACTTTCCCGTCGGCTGTACGCTCAATAGCCAGGACCTCCAGTTCTTGAAGAAAGACACGACAGATTATCGGCTTCCTCCGGCCTTGTTGGATGGCTATGCGACCGTCATAACATATGACATAGTTGACGGGGTCAAATCGGTCGCCACTATGAGCAGGGAGGGGTTTATACCTACAAAACTCATCGCGGCTACCTACGAAGAGTTCGGTAAGATCGTCCAATACAATCTGAAGCCGCCTGCCCTCAGCAGTAATTTCGACAAGAACTCTTGTCCGTATTACAAGACAACACAATACAAATGCGTGCCATTTAGTCAAATGTCGGTGTCCGGCGACTACGTAGTTCCCAAAGATGCCGCCACCCTTGATAAGATACTGAAAGAACGGGACGAGCTGAACGCCGCTGGCGTCGGCGTTCCTGGACTGTCCATGGAAACAATTCTTGGAATCGTAGGGGGTATGATAGGAGGCATCATAGTCATCGGTCTCATTATTTTTTTAATTCTGTGGTCCAATGCTCCAGATCCAGGTGAAATAGCAATTAGGCGAGCTGCTATGGCAAGCAGAATTGGTTCAGCGGAGGGCTTCTCTGTATAAATATTCCTATGGATAAACAGTGATGGAGCAGCTTCTGTATCTCCTGTGCGTCCTTATCGTGATTATTATGGGATCTCTGATGTACCAGAAACTGTACGTGAAAGAGGGATTCGCAGCAATAAAAGAGGGTCTTCGTGCCTGTCCTATGAATATGAAGCATTATTATGACAGTCAGGACAATTCCAGCTGCTGCGACGGACGACTAGAGGGGGGTGTCTGTATTCCCAGAGAAGGCATGAACCGAAGCTGTATTCTGGGTTCTGCCAAAAACGGAAAGCCGTCTTGCCGTGAAGTCCTCCAGGAGTATTACAAGAGCATGGAAGCAGAGTTCTGTCCCAAGGGCTTGAAGTATTATGAGGGAGCGAGACGAAAAGGGTGTACTGGGGAACCATTGTCAGAGGATTTGTCTGGACCAGTCGCTCACAATACGGGGAAACCCGAGTGCCGCATTTATGCGACAGAGGAACAGAATCGTAACAAAATGGACAGTTGCCAGAATATGAAGGCGATCGAAGACGTGGACTGCCGCGGCACAGATTGCGTAAAGACGATGTCGGTGGTGCCGAACTCGCCAGTCCCTCTGGTCCTCGTCCAGTTCACGGACTTGAACGGAGGACGCCACTCCTGTTACACCGATGACTCCTATTCGTCCTATAAAGCGAGCTTGAAAACGGCTGCGACGGGTAGTGAAAATCCTTTACAATTATGCTCGGCGGCCTATGCGAAGTTCTTGGATCGCAAGGAAGTCTAATGAAGATAGTCCTTGAAAATGGGGGCGGACTTGGCTCCGATCGGAACAGTTGGAAGTGGTTCTTTGTCGTTCAGATTTTCCGAAAAAGGGACACGATGAAACTTGTCGGATCCCGTGCTCTTCCCTGGCAAATAAATCATGTCATCGTCCTCTGGCTCATCAAACTCCACGACGGGCACCGTCTCCTGGGGCTTCCCCTCTTCCTCGACGGTCGCTTGATTGTCCTTCTTCGCCTCCATGATTTTTGCGAACTTCACTCTCGCATAGGCAACCTTGTGGCGATTGCGTTCCATGTAGAGCATCGCCGCCAGAATGAGAGCCATGATGCCTGTGGCCGGACCGTGGCTAATGGCAATTAAAAGAGCGACGACCACAAAGACATTAACGAGCATGTAATCCAATAGTTTTAGAATGGTCCATGGTACGACTGGTGTAGCAAATGCTGCTAGGATTAAAGCCCCTACAGCCACGTATTCATTTGAATTGATCATCCTCCTCTATTGTAGTGATTAGTCTTAAAATTTGATCGTAGAATAGATATACGCTACGATCATCAATGTCGACGCCGAATAAAGTCCTAACATCAAAGGGCTATTCGATTCTCAAAGAGTCGCTAACGAAGGACGAGGTCAAGCAAATTGAAGAGGAGCTGACGGTGAAACCTCGGACGCTCCAGAAATTTGCCACGGCTGTCCCCGAGTTCAAGATTTATGCCGAGAGCACAGCCCGTTATTATCTGCCACGAGCCTGGGCCGCCGATATATTTGGACCACCGGAAGCAGTCACCGTAAAACCTGGGATTCCCTTGCCTCCGACCGTCACATTCAAGGGAACTCCTTATCCCTATCAGCAAGAGATCATCGACAAGTTCGTTGGACAAGGGGCGAATGGCCTGATCTGTGTCCCCTGTGGCAGGGGCAAGACCTTTATGGCCCTGGCGATAGCGATCAAACTCGGGAAACGCTTCTTAATTGTTGTCGATAAGGAGTTTCTCATGAATCAATGGAAAGGGGAGATTGAACGGTATATTGATGGGGCCCGGATAGGGATTATACAGGGCGATAGTCACCAGTGCGGGACAGAAGTAGTTGTATCTAAGGGCCTTGGTCTTTCGGAAATGAAGAAACTTGCCAAAGAAGCGGGTCTGAAAGTGAGTGGAACCAAGGAGGAGCTGACGAATCGTTTAATTGAGGCAAAAATAGATGTAGGTCCTAAAACTGAGACTGTCGAATACGATATTACAATCTGTATGATTCAGACAATCTGTCTTCGCGATTATCCTGTTGATACCTTCAGCGGATATGGATTTACGATTTTCGATGAATGCCATCATCTCGGAGCCCAGTATTTCAGCGGTGTTCTTCGCAAAATCCAGACCCCTCATATGCTCGGATTATCGGCGACGCCCGATCGCGATGACGGACTCACGAAAGTCTTTGAGTACTATCTCGGAAAGCCCGTCTATCAGGAAAAAACGAGGGAACCCGATCCGACTGTCCAAGTAAAGGCCCTCTGGTACCATAATGACGATCCTGCCTATGCCGATTTGCCCCTGGACTGGCGGGGAGAACTGGTGACCGCACGCCTTATGACCCAAGTCGTCACCTGTAAGGCCAGAACGGAGTTTGTACTGGAGCACTTAAAGGATTTGGTCACAGATCCGAGACGAAAAGTGTTGGTGTTGTCAGAACGTAGGGACCACCTGGCCCAGATCGATGCCGGTTTGCCAGAGGCCACTAGTCGGGGCTACTACGTGGGCGGCATGAAACAGGCTGATCTGGATACGAATGCTGAGACCTGTCAGGTTCTCTTGGCGACCTATGCGATGGCCTCTGAGGCCATGAATATCAAGGCCCTCAATGCGATGATCATGGCCAGTCCCAGGAAAAAGGTCGAGCAGAGTACAGGGCGTATCCTGAGAACCACCGTGGATAAGAGGGTCATCGAGCCATTAATTATCGATGTCATTGATCAACATGAAACCTATGTTCGTCAATGGCAGCTGAGACAGAGATATTATAAAAAGTGTGCCTATTCTATTGAGCATGTCGGCAAACAGATTAAGGATGATAGGGGAAAGCCAGCAGTAGTCCCAGAGAATTGCTTAATCGTCTTATAGGAGATTTAGGACTTTTAGGACGTCTGTAAAGAGTCCAGATTTAGAGGATGCTAGACGATTCCAATGGGTGTCCCAACAGAAAATATAGACAACCTTCTCATTTTTATTGAGACCAATTAGTTTTCTCATCATTTCATGCCATCTCCTAGGTAATGCCATGGATGTATGAGTAGCAACCTCCGTTTTACCGTTTTTAATTTGAAGGGTTAAGGGTATATCGAGGGAGGGCGGAATATGAATCTCGTCGCCGACTAATGGCACATAGACCGAATTTTTATCGGTAATCATTCCCATGTCCCGTATGAACTTGACAGCATCTTTTTCTAGCATAAATCCACAGATATAGGCTCGTTCAATAATTTCATAATCCTTGCCTTTACTGTTTTTGCCAGCCTGAGATTCCGTTGTTAAAAATCCGAGTTTGTTTATTTCTTTGAGGATAGGCAGCTGTCGGACCATAGTTGGATCTTCTGAACGAATTCGCTCGATAAACTCGGGACTGTCAAATTTGGCCACGGCCTTCTTTTTCGCATCTGAAAACTTCATTTTCATACTTGTATCAGACGTAATATTTTATATCGTTATCAGGACCTAAAATAGTATTCCTTTTTCGTCTAGTTTGTCTTTAAGCAGGCCTCATTGAGTCCACTCATCACAGGCACGCCAATCTGAGCATGGTATCGCCCATCTCCACCCCTCGCATCATATCCGAGGCGATCCATGTAGGGGTTATTCTGGACCAGAGGCAACACTGTCTGATTGGTGTAGCCGGCTGTGGGGGCGTTGTATCGCATCGTATCCACCTGTCCTACGCTGTATGACAGCGGTGCTCCAGCACCACCAGATTGCCTACTCTTTCTGGTTCGCATACCTCGGTGACAGATCATACACTTCTTGATATGGCAGTGAGCCCCATTATGCTTACCTCTTCGTCTCTTTCCGCCCTTCATTAAGGGTGCCGATGTGATGCCCTGGACACCCATGGTGACCGAGCGAATGTTGGACAGGGGAGGGCTAGGCATGGGTTCCGTGGGGTTCATCTTGTTAAAGCTACCCAATTCACAGGGAACAGACTGGTGACCGAAGGTACTCATGCCGACTCCATTGGGGCTGAGGATATCAGGGCTGAAGCCGTAGCGACCGCCGGACTGAGAGGGTCTGTAGGTGGTAGTCACAGGGAGAGCGGACTTGATATCTTGGAAGGATCCAGGGAACTTACCTGGCATCTCTCCGTCCGCCACAGAGACGCCCTTCAAAATCACAGGACCCCCAGATCCTAACTGAGTCGCACCGCCCTTCATGGGATGAGACGCAGGGCTAGTGCCGACGCCGGGCAGACCCGAATTAAGACGAGCAGGTAGAGGATCGATCGTTCCTGAGCGAATGGGGACACCTGGGCAGTCCTTTCCTGGCCCAGAATACTCTACGTGGATCTGGTTTCCTACGCCGGCCGTCGGTAGGCTCAGATTATCTGTCCAGCCGCCGCCACGCATGGATCGTCGGCGTTTAGAGGACTTCTTGGCTGCCTTTTTAGAATGGTTTCGTTTCATACTCTTCTTGGTCGCCATCTCTATTAGACCCTCCTAAAAAAAGACGCAGCCGACAAAGGAATTATTTGATCCAGGATTTTACTGATCTGGTACTTCTTAAAGTCATCGTTCCACACGACTTCCACTCGAAGACCCGCCGGCCCGCATTCAGCTCGCATCTGTTGGCTGAGCGACATCGTGGAAATGGACGCAATACCAATATGTGAGCCATCACTGGCCTCGAGTGAGTACGCATCAGGTAAGCCGATTTTCGTATAGGGCTTGGCGAGAGCACAGATCTGTACATGGACCTCGGCATCGCGTTTTAGGGCCGGTGCTCTGAACTGGCTAGGAGCCGCAGGAGTGATCGAATCCCACCAGTAAAAACGCTGACCAGGTGACTCTGGCTGAATTGTCCAGGAAAGGGAGGCGTCATAGGCGGCATCCCAGTCAGCCAAGGAAATCGGCTCGACAATGCGAGGTTTTACCGCTAGTAACGGCTGTTCGGCTGGCAATCTGTTCCACAGGGTCTTCAGGGAGGTCCAACGATTCGAGAAGGGCTGCCTCGACCAGAGATCCTGTCCCTCATAGACCAGCAGATCCTCGATCTGAAGGGTCGATTCACCTTTGAGCAGGTTTGCCAAGCATACGGTAGCACCTTTTTGTCCAAATCCGGGGGGTAAGATCCATCGAAATGTCAGGCCTTCTTGTCTGTTCGGATCCCACAGGCAGGGTGCGTATCCGTCAATGAAAAAGAGGTAACAGGCGGGCCTGCGATCAAACTTGGGCCAGACGAGGAGCTTTTCTTGACTAAAGATCTGCTTGGCTCTATGTCCCGGTAAATGGACTTCCATACGGTTCAGAAGGATCGGATGTCTGCGACAAATTGTTTCAATCGCCTTGATGTGATCTTCATCCAGGCGATTGAAACGGGGAGGACGCTTTGCTCCCCGATCTTCTGTAACGGGGCGTGAATTTGTGATTGATCGGCTCATTCTACTGTATCATAGTAAGCAGGCTTTAGGTATATTTTCTGCGTTTAAGTAGTGATATGCCTATTAATCCACCACCTATTAATTCTAAACGTAATCCCAATCCTCGGATAAGCACAACTATACAGGGTACAAGAAGAAATGAATTATTAAAGGCATATGCTAGGGCAGAAAAGGCTATTGAAGCAGCTCATGCTCCATCACCTCAGAAATATTCACCTGCTACAAGAGTCGTTGGTATTACACCTGGGGGAACTCCAGGAAATGGACCAAGTAAAAAAACTATATTTACTGCCGCTGGAAACCTAGGACAAAAACCAGTCAATCGAAACTTTGTAAAAAGTCTGACATTCTCAGGAGTGGAAATGAAAGGTGTAGTAGTTCCAGGTGTAACACGTGGTCATATTGGAACAAATGAAGAAGAAGCAGCAAATCAATCTGGAGGTCGCAGATCTAAACGCCGACAGACCAAGAAACAGATCAAGAAACGACGACGGACTCGTCGTCAGATCCTTCGGCGATAAACTCATCAATAATCTCTGTCTCTAACAGAATGAGTGCCATCCACACAAAAATAAAGCAGGTCGTCCGAGCCGTTTTGGGGACAGAGGGATTTGAAAACAAGGAGGATGTAGTTATTGAAGACGGTATTGTCAACACAATTCTGGCGGGTCTCTATCTTGGAGGCTTGACAGCCTTCCTTATTTACGCCTTCCTAGGCTACGGTGCTGCCAACCTGTCCTACTGCTACAACATTACAATTGGAAATCCACAGGAAACTGCCTATATGTTCGCTGCTCTTTGCTTCCTCTTCCCTTATATCTATTACCCTTACTATGCCATCATATTAAACCCGTTGTGTAAGAAGACAAATTTGGTAGCATCTGTACGTAAATAAATATTGCCTAACAATATTTTAACAAATAATTAAATGTTGCTAAGCAACATTTAAACCCTATAAAATCTCCAGCAACTATCATATATAACAGGACACTTCATAGAATCATCATAAAATAACGCATTTCCATTATTTAATCCAACGTATGTTCTCAACACGGTTGTTTCCATCCCCTTACATCCACCATCACTGTAAAGTCTATATTGAACGCCTTGTACAAGTTCATTGATTGATAAGGAATTCATTTTATATTTAAATATTTAATGAATTCTTTAGGCCTAACTTTAAAAAGAGTCTAAAAAGCCGAAAAGTTGTGATTCTCCGTCACGTCATTGGCATAAATTCCATTGTACAGTTCGCCCCCGTTCTGGATGGTATCCAGGCCAAACTTCTGGACGTTCGCTGCTGTATTCTGGCCCGTGGGCCCCGCAATGCCAGCTTCATAGGCGATTCCATCCTGATCGTTCAAAGGTGCGGGTCTGTAATGTCGTTCCGGATAGGTAATTTTTGGTTCTGCCATAGAAGACTCCTCCTCGTCGGCCAAGGGATCTCGTGGCGAGGGATCTGCGTGAACAACAACCTCTCCTCTCGGTGATTCCTGAGCAGGCGGGTTCGGACCGGAGGGAGCCACGGTTTTTGGGGGCGAATAGGAGGTCGGCAGGATTTCAAGGGGAGCAGGGCCAGGATGTTCAAATCCTTCCGAGCCGAAGATCTTATCCTTGATCGCCATATAGACAAGGAATCCCAAAATCAGAACAACACCGATAATAATCGCCGATTGGACTGTACTTATCGCCATCTACAACGGCCCTGGTTAAAATTCTCACAGTTCGTTACGCTTTTGCCAAAAGATAGATGGATGTCGCACCCAGCAAGATCCCGATGGCCGTCTGAAGATCAAGTTTGCTACTGAATAACAGGAGACCCGCACAAACCACAATAAGGACGGACAGGACTTTCAGAATGGGATAGACAATCGCGATGTCATTGTGCCGCAGGATCATCATGTAGGCATAGATCAGCACAGCATAGGACAGGGCAGATAGACCAATCCAGTAATAGGCACCTGTTTCCGTCCACTGTTTTATAAAGGGAATTGGTACAGCCGCAGCGACGGCTGCTATTAGAAACCAGCCGAACATTCTCTACCAAACATCCAGACATTTAGATCCTCGATGAACTGGGGATCGCCCCCCGCGTCAAAGAGTGTCGCCTGCCCCTGTCTCCAATGAATACGATTCCAGGCACCGATCTGGATCCATCTACCCCTCTCATCCTCTTTTATGACCCTTATAGGGACCGTCTCGGATCCGATGTATTCAGGCCCCGTCCATGAGGACGGTCGTTTCTCCACCCTCTGACAAAGCAAAGGCCCTATTCGTCCTTGTTCTAAAATAGCATAACTGTCCTCGAGATCATCGATGAACCAGTTTGATCCCTGTTCAAAGGTGACCTTCTTGTCAGATTCTAACATGGCCTTGTCATTCTTTATGTAGATTACAAGTTCGCCCATTCCACTTACTCTATAAACTTGAAGCCGATTTAAGCACTTATTAAAAGGTAAGTGTAAATGCCATCGATAACGACAACGCTTCTTACTGTCAAAGGAGAGGTTCGAAAGGCGAATCTCTCCTTGGATGAACAGGGAACTCTGACCATCGAAACAATTCAGAAATATTTGCGAAAGAAGGAAGCCCCTGAAATAATCGGATCTGTCCTGGACTCGGCGAACGTTCTGACGTTCTTCGGATACAAGAAGGGCAAGTCCGATACTCAGAATAACACGGATTTGCCGGCCTCTTTAAATGCTCCGCCTCTTTTCGGCGACATCGTGATTGTCGCTGGTCCGAAGGGCCAGGGTTGGAAGAAACCTATCACCTATTTGCCAACGGCCTGGGAGGCCTTTTTGGAAGCGGGCGAGGATGAGGAGGAAGAGAAAGAGGATGAGGACGAAGAGGAGGAAGAAGAGGAGGAGGAGGAAGCTGAAGAAGAGGGGGAGGAAGACGAGGAGAAGGATGACGAGGAAGCTGAGGCAGAAGAACCAGACGAGGACGAGGACTATGATGACGGAGAGGATATGAAACCCGAGCCCATTATTACCCGCAGGGTAAAGGCGAACCCCATGCTCACGGTGGACACGGCGGCTTTCAAGGAGGAACTGGCGATCGATACGCCGGCCTCATCGCACCCTATTCGTCAGGCCACACTCGATCAATTGGCATTTCTAAAGGAATGGTTTGACGACGAAGAAATAGATCGACTGGAAAAGGCATTCCTTTCCTTGGCGGCATCTGAGGCCAAGAAGAACTATATTCCGAGAAACTGGAAGTCGCCGATATTCTGTGATCTGTATCGGTCCTCAGCCAGAACTGTTCTCTGGAATATTCATCCTTTGTCGCCGATTCCGAACAAGCAGCTTCTTGAACGCTGTAAAAGTGGTGAGATCTCATTGGAACAGATTCCTGTCATGAGTGCGTACCAGATGTTTCCTGAACATTGGCAAGAACTCGCGGATAAACAGCTTATCCGAGAACAGAAGATTCTGGAGGGGAACAAGAGCAGGGCAACAGACGAATATGAGTGTAAAAGGTGCGGGAAGAGGGAATGTACCAAGTATGAAATGCAGACGCGGTCGGGTGATGAGGCGACGACGATCTTCATCACGTGTTTGAGTTGCGGGAAGAATTGGCGTCGTTAACGACGCCAATACCACACCATTAGACAGGCTATAGCCTGTCTAATGGGAAAAATTGGAGACGTTAAGTCTCCAATTTCACACCATTAATTGGAGACGTTAAAAAGTGAAAATCATTAAAATATTTTTGTAAACTCAAAATAGAGTAAAAAAAAATATGGAGAGGACTACCGTGGCATCCTTACCTGTAACGCCATTACCTAGTCCTCCCATTGCCCCCTCCGCTCTTCACGAACGCCAATTTTTTATGCTACTAGACCAGGCCAAAAAAGGACGCCGCACAACATCCCTAAAAAATATTAAGATCAAGTGTTTCTAGTGAATCAACATCAAATCACTGAGCCTCCAATACTCTTTTTGTCCATTCGGTAGTGTCCTTAGAACGAGAAATGGCAGCTTCTTCTCCTCGACTTCTAGCCGAGCAATCTCTCGTACATCCGTGACTGTCTTGGGGACATCAATGAACGGTCTGGCACCCTGACTCAGCTGATTTGCCCGCATACCCAGGATTCGCGTCTTTTCAAACGGTGTCAGAAAGGGATAGGTGGTGTGATTCTCATCAGGCTTAGTCTCCGTCGGTTCCACCACCTTTAAAGGTATTTTGTTGACCACAGTCTCTAAATAGTCTATGATCAACTCGGGATGCTGCGTATAAAGTCTACGAAGTTCCGGCTTCAGACCCGGAATCGAATCCACAAGAGCCTCACCAAGACCCTCTCCGTCAATTATCTCATCAAACGCATCCATTACGTCCTCCATGTCCTCAATTTGTCCATCATCTCCGTCGTCTGCCATTATGACTCTATTTAGCTTAGAGATAGATCGTTTAAATGAATCAAATTTGACGATTTTTGGAAAAAAAGAAAATTGATAAAATTGAAACGCTAAATTTGAACCTAAACTCGTCCGTAGTTGTCTACATATATATCCAAATGTCTGAAACGAATAAGTCAGTATCCACTATGGAAGATCTCAAGGTCTTCGAATCATTTGATGCCATGGGCCTGAAAGAACATGTTGCCCGCGGCATTAACTCCTATGGGTTTGAAAACCCTTCCAAAATTCAGCGAATCGCAATTAAGCCCATGATGGATGGTTGCGATATTATTGCTCAGAGTCAATCAGGTACTGGTAAGACGGGTACCTTTACTATTGGCTCCCTTCATCATGTGGACGCAGCATCTCCACATGTACAGGTCCTTGTCATTAGTCCGACCAGAGAGCTCGCACAACAGACGGAAAAGGTGGCTCGAGGAATCGGCCAGTACATGGAGACCTCCGCTACTAGCAAGGGTCTCAAAACTGCCTCCTTCTGCGGTGGCACACCTGTTCACGTCGATCAGAAGGCTCTTCGCCAGGGCGTCCAGTTTGTCGCCGGCACCCCAGGTCGCATTTACGATTTGATCACTCGCAAAGACGGACCTATGCGTCTCGATCACTTGAAGTATCTTATCCTCGACGAGGCAGATCAACTCTTGGAGGAACTCTTTGCCGAGCAAATTCGAGCGATCCTGGCCACTGGAAAGTTTCCAGAATCGACACATCTGGCCATGTTCTCAGCCACCATGCCCTCAGAAGTCCTAGAGCTGGCCGATCGCTTCTTGAAGAAGGATCACGTGAAGATCTTGGTCCCCGCAGAAGAAGTGCGTCTCAAGGGTATTAACCAATACTTCGTAGATTGCGAACGAGACGAGTGGAAGTTCGATGTATTGGCTGATTTATACAAGCACATGTCCGTCAATCAGGCGATTATCTTCGCCAATAAGATTCCCACCGTTGAGAAGCTGACAAAGAGGATGTTGGACGCAGGATATACCCTTGAGTGTATTCATGGCGATATGGAAGCAGCTGAGCGTAAGAAGCGTCTCCAGGATTTCCGAGATGGAACGAGTCGTATTCTGGTCGCCACAGATGTCTTGGCCAGAGGCGTGGATGTTCAACAGGTGAGCTTGGTGATTAATTATGAGATGCCAAACAGTCGCGAGAACTACTTCCACAGAATTGGCCGCTCGGGTCGATATGGACGAAAAGGTGTGTCGATTAACTTGATTGGATCTGCGGATGAGCTGGCACTTCAGAAGGATATTGAGAAGAGTTACAGCCTGTCCATCCCTCACTTGCCAGGCGATTTGGCGGGAGTTGATATGTAAAATAATGAAATAAAAATACAAAAATTATTAAAAACTAAAATATTAAAAAGACAAAATTGCCTATTTAATATTTTTTTGAACAACCTTTTAGTCTATATCTTCTGATCGAATATCGATGCGACAGATCGGGCAGAAAACGCTCCTTTCGAACCACTGGTCAATACAACCTTTATGAAACGCGTGATTACATCTGTTAATTGTGCGAATTTCTGCGTCGGCAATCACCTCTTCCTGACAGATCGCACAGTTATCGTCCATTGACTTTTCTATTTTTGATACAGTCGTGGCTATACGAATCTGTTCTGTCGAAGGTGCCACAATGACATCCTCCATGGGACCAAAGAGGCTATTTAGGAGTCCTCCATAGTCCTCCTGCTCAAAAATAAGATTGTTCGTCAATGAAGTTGTTGAAAAGAGAATGTTATTAAGACGTGAAGATGTTGTGAATGGACGTATAGGGGCAAGTGGTGGCATTCCTAGATTTATAACATCATTGAGAAGGTTCATGCTTATGTATCGCAAGGGAGTTATAGGTATCTCTTCTCCTGATACATCCTCTGAAACGGGTGTCTGGGGCGATGGTGGCGTCTGTGGTGTTGTGGGACGATTCGTATTTTCTACAGGTTCATGTGCTCCTGATGCGTCCAAATATTGCCTGTATAGGGCACGTCGGGCTTCAAAATTAGGACACAATGCTCTTGACTGTCCCTGAACATAGCCTAGGAGGTCCTGGACGGATTGGAAGCGGTCCGAGTTATACAGGACATCTGGAAAATAGCGATCCAAATCGTTTATGAGCGAAATATTAAAAATTGAATTCGGATATGCCATCGCTTCACTACTACTCCTATCTTTAACAGCACTTAAGCTCTTTAAGATATTAATACAGTATCCATGTCAGAAGATATAAAAACAGTCAGCATAGTCCCTGGGCTTATTACGGGACTAGAGGGGGAAGCTCCCGCTGAACCTACCGTTGGTAGTTCCATGATTGAATCGCTGGGTTCATCGCAGGCCCTGTTCGACGGAATTCCAGAAGGCCCTACATTTGATGAGGCAGTACAGGCATATGAAGATGGCGGGTTTTCCTTTGACCCCTCTTTTGAACCTAGTGGCGAGGAGGGGTTCTCCTTTGAACCCACTGATTCTGAAACTCAGTATGCGGAATCAGGACTCCCCCTAGAAGTATCTGCCCCTTCCTCAGTCGATGTTAGCGGATCAGAACCTAACCAGCCGCCAATTGAAGTACCAGTAGAGAAGCCGATGGAGACTAAGGGCATCGTGGGGCTCCAGAATATGAACAACACATGTTATGCCAATTCTACAATCCAGCTTCTAAGAGCCGTCCCAGAACTCAACGTGTTCATAATGCGTGAAGACTTAGAATCTGTCTGTACCGACAAGGAATCCATTCAGGCCAAGCTCATCATGGGCTACCAGGATTTGATTAATAGTATGTGGTCGGCTCATAGGCCTGCCTACGTTAGGCCCATGGGATTCCTCTCCATTATTAAGGATGCCGTGAAGGACACTGTCTATGAGAGCTTCGGTCAGCCCAGACAGAATGATAGTCATGAGTATCTGATCTATCTACTCGATAACTTCCACGAGGCTCTCAATGAAAAGGCCAAGTCCAAAGACGTGGTACCTGATGCTCCTGAGGGCTCGTCCATGACGACTCTGGCGACCCAGGGCTGGAACACCTTTCTCAGCCGTCACACGAGTCCCATTGTGGACATGTTCTTCGGCCTAATGCGTAAGACTGTAGAATGTCAAACATGCCACAATAAGTCGTATCGCTGGGAGACTTTCAATGTCTTCAAGATCCCCTGTAATGGCCCCAACCTTCAGGACTGGTTTAAGGCTGAGTGTGCCCCCGACACGATTGACGAATATGAGTGTCTGCCTTGCCGCAAGTCTGTCGATAAGCGTCAGCCGGCGACAACCTACTCGCACATCTGGAGACTACCATCATCCCTGTTCGTCGCTCTAAAACGGTTCCAGTATGATGGCCGCAAGAATCAGACACCCTGTCCTCAGATTACAGGAACGATTTCCTTGGCAGACCACTTTGCTCCCGAGTCGGATCATCCCAGTAAGGGGTGGCAGTATGAGTGTCGGGCCATCGCGGATCATCATGGATTTGGGAATGGTGGGCATTATTCAGCCCAGATCGCTCATCCAGTGACGAACAAGTGGTGGTGGATCGACGATGCGATGAGTCAGAGCTTGCCTGAGGGGCCTCGTTTCGGCTCCTCCAACTATGTCCTGTATCTTCGGAGGAAGACGGATTGTGTGGCTCATGAAGCATAATACGCATAAATAATTCTAATATTTTTTGGTAGATTTGTAACAAAAAATATTAATTTGGAGGTTCTCACTTTAAGGATCTACATGTACATCCTCGAAGTGCCTTGGCACTTCGAGGATCTAGATGCGGTGATCCTCCCAAAGGGAGGATCATCACATGTACATCCCAAAGGGTGCCGCATGCCTATCCTCCTTCTTCTTCAGGAACAGATCCACATGCTCCTTCTTCAGCGTGAACGGAAGAGAGAAGTCCTTGATGTAGAATGGCAGATCCTTGGAGTTGTACATACGCAGCATGTTGATTTTTTGTGTAATTTGCTCAATACATCGCTTGAGTTCACGCACACCCATCTCCTCTTTGGCATATTCCTCGATCACGTAGGTCAACAGCTCCTTGTTGATCGCCACCCGCTCCACTAGGCTCACATCCTTTAATGCCGCCGGCAACAGATACTGCTCCGCAATCGCCACCTTCTGCTTTACGTCATAGCCCTTGAGCTCAATTACCATCAGACGATCCAGTAAAACCTTGTCAATCTTGGTAATATCATTAGCACTAAAGACGAACATGACCTTAGACAGATCGATCGGCACGCCTGACAGATACTTGTCCTCGAAGCCCTCATTGGAAGTGGGATCCGTCAGATGGATCAACATGTTCTGAACCTCCTCGCCCTTGGGAGTCGCAGACACCTTGTCCACCTCATCGAACAGAAGCACTGTGGACATGGACTTCGCCCCAATCAAGGAGTTCACGATTTTACCACAGTGACTGGACTCATACACGAGCTGGTGACCCGTGTAGGTCGACGCATCAGAGTCACCTCCCAAACTGATGAACTGGAAGGGCCAGCCAAGGGCCTTCGCAATTCCGTTCTTAATCAGACTGGTCTTACCGATACCTGGAGGGCCGACCAGAAGAAGAGAAGTTCCGCGGCCATTGGGATTGGTGATCTTCGTGGTAATATACTGGAGGATCTGGAGCTTGGTCTCCTGCTGGCCATAAATCGCATCATCCAAGGACTTCTGGGCCCCCTTCATGAAGTTCGCACATGCCTCAGACCCATCATCGATCTTCACGGGCATTTCCTTGTACAGACCGAAAGGAATGCTCACCATCTTATCCAGCCAGTTGCGGACCTTGAAGTACTCGCCCGTGGCGGGATCTAATGTCTGGAGCGAGTTGTACTTGGCCAAGACAAGAGCCTGGGTCTCAGTAGGAATCTTGAGGGTCAGGATACGCAACATGAGATTGACACCTGTGTCCGTCGTCGTGGGGCGTCGCTCCAACGCCTTGATCAGTTCCTCCTGCTTCTCCCCCGTCAATGCCTTGAACTGATCAATATGTGCGTCAATCGTATTGTCTTCCACAGGGGTAGTCAACAGCTTCACAAACTTCTTTACCGCTGGGCCCTCCTTCTTCATGTTGTGACGCTGAGGCACCATGGGATCCATGATGTCATCCTCGCCTCCGCCGATCGTGATCAACAAATTCGTTCCACTACGACTAGGGCTCGCATTAGATGCCTCTTCGTCTGATTCCTCTTCCTCTTCGTCCTCCTCATCCGTGTCCTGAGATCCGAGGGTCTCTCCCTCATCCTCATCCTCATCAGAGCCAAACTCCTCAAAGTCGTCGTCTTCGGATTCCTCCTCTGAGGAGCTCTCCACAACCTGCTTCCTGGCCTTCTTGGAGGGACGAACAGGTTCGGGCTCGGGTCTCGTTCGGTACTTGGATCCGGCCTTTGCGAGTTCCTTCTTGATCAACTTATCCGCCTTGAGTGCTGCCTTCCGCTTCTTGACCGGACGCTCCTCTTCTTCTTCGGACTCTGTTTCATCAGAGTACGCAATCAGGCCACGGATGTTTCCCCTGTGGTCCACATCACTGTCGCTACTGTTTTCATCGTCGTGCTTGCCTCCAGCACGCTTCTTATTTAGACGCTCCTTTTTGGAAGGCTTCGCCGCCTTCTTGGACGTCTCCTCGTCATCCACAGGACCCGATCTCTTAGGCATTCTAGAAGTATGCTTCATTTTCTGGATACTAATATTTCTTATTTCTTAGGTTGTTACAGCACCTAATCAATTTTAGTAGAGTTATTAGGAACACTACTAAAAATAATTACAAGATTCGATTTATTTGCGAGAACGCCTGGTCTTCTTACGCAAGACACTCCTGACCGTGTTGCTAACACCCTTACCGACATTAGCAACCCCACGATTCAGACGTTTGGTGAGCCCCTTGCCGACCCTGTTGACGCCCTTAATGGCACCGTGAGTGAGACGTGTGGCTCCCTTGGTAGTGCCAGTGATCACACTGTTCACGAGGCCCAGTGCTCCGCTGATGGGTGTGTAGATGGTGGAAAAAAGACCCTTGCCCTTACCTGCTCGTCTTGTGGATCGTCCCTTCTTTGCCATTCTATTAGAAGCCAGTAAAAAAATAGATGCCCAGGGGTTTATAGGATTTTAATCTTGTCCAAGATGTCCATGATTGTAAATCGACCGGTATCGCTGAGAGAGGGAAGTTCGGGATTCTTTTTCGTAAGAGGTTGGAGGAGCGGGGCGAACCGATCCCTGAGAGCGGATTTCAGGGCCATCGCAAGAGGCGTGGTTTGTCCTTGAATGCCCTTCAGAATACGCATGAGACAGTGGGCATATTCTTCCAGGAGCTTGCGACTCTCACTCGTGGCGGCGACCTTGGGAAGACTCTCCACGATTGTCTGTATCGTGCTCAAGAACAGCTCGGCATCGAGGATATTATATTTAATCATCTCGGCGAGGAACTGAGAATAGCCGAGGCGATATTTCTTTACCGTAGCAGCTTCCACTACACTCTTTCCGTCCCCTGCTACCGGAGATTCGGATACATCGCTGAAGATTGCGATGTACTCCTTGTACCGATTGACCATTTCTGTCGTTAGAACCGCATACTTGCTGCTAAGTTCTGACAGAAGCTTCACATAGGTCGGACAGAAGATCTCTTCCATGGTGGCCTTGTCAAAGACGAGCTTCATGAAGCTCTTGAGGAAGTCTGTTCTACCAGAATCCATAATCTGACAGAGGAAGTCGTGGATCTCGGCATAGTTAGTGACAGAGAAGCGGTTCAGCTTGTCCTGAATAATCAGGAGAACAGGGTCAATGTTTTTTTCGGCTGACTTGAACTTGCTCACATATTTGTGAGGAATACTGGGACCAGTGCTAGAACTGGACGTAGAACTGGAACTAGATGGAGAACTAGAACTAGAACTAGAATTAGGTGTATGTATAGGAGGAGGTCTGGACGGACGATAATTATTGCTATTCGTACTGCTACTAGTACTGCTATTGCCGCTATTGCTGTACCCGCCATAACGTCCCCCTCCCCTTCTCCAATCGGTAGAAAGCGGAACTCGTCGCCATCCCTGATTATCTACCCCACTCGCAAAGGTTGCCTGAAGACTCTCAATCGTTCTAACAATCTCAGGAGGAGTGGGACCGAGACTTTTGCGGCAACTGCTTATTGTCGCAATCGTCTCCATGATGGATTTATCCGTGACAGGTGCTGATACCTGTGACATGTTTAGTATGGATACTTATAGTTTAAGTGCCTTTTCTTAGTGGCAGCCGGTAAGAATCGAATTTACGACTTCAATTTTATTGATTTAATCAATTGTGTCAATTTGACTCAATTGATTCCCCGTATTACCTGTAAATGGATATACAGCGTATTCAGGATTCTGTCAACATAGACCGTCTTTCGGATTATATTGGGATTAGGACAAAGGCGGGAAAACAGGCCCTGAAAGAAAAAACGGGTCAATGGACTTCCGATGTAAAGCGACTCAAACAGAAGAGCTATGAGTTTGCGACACTACAACATACATTAAAGAACGAGGATCTGAAAAAACATCTGGACCAGACATTCCATGACCTGAAAGAATTGGAACCCGAGCTGGACACGCTGATGGAAAAGGCATCCGATTTAGAAACCGAGGCCTTCAATGAACTCCTCTTCCTTCAGCCCTGGTCCCAGCCGTTCAACTTCATTCCCTATTTACTTGCTTTTTGGTCCGCCCTCCGTGTCTACATCTTTCCGGGCATGTCCCTTCTCATGCCCCTCATGATGCTGATTATGCCCTTTATCATTCTACGCTTCATGTTCAGCATACCGATTACTATCGGTCGATACACCATGATCCTATCGACTCTGTTCTCAGGCCAGATCACATCGCTTCTTGATCCCAATTTTGTGAAAGATGCTCCTGTATCAGCAGTCCCCTTCGATATTTTCCAGCTCTTCAAATCGGGATTTCTCCTCCTGACCATCGGACAAAGCTTCCTTCAACCCTATTGGTCCTATAAGCATCTATCGTCCATTGACGCCATAATTGTCAAAAAATCGAAGGCTCTTCTACACTTCAAAGCACTCTATGAGAACACGGTTAGCCTTTTTAAGGGACATGACTATACCTTGAGTCCCATCCCGTTTGGACCCGATATAACAGATCCCAGACAGCTCGTGGCACATGCTCACCTCCATACTGTGTATTTGAAAACAGCCAGGAAACGCCTGGGAGCCTTGGAAGCCCTGGTCTGTTTGGCAAGACAGACGAATATGGTTCCCGTTCACTGGTCTGATCGTCCTTGTCTGGAACTGACAGATGCCTACGATTACAACGTCCCATCGTCCATTCGAAAAACCTTCGACATTTCCATGGGCCAGGAGACAGGCCATGCTCTCCTCACAGGCCCTAATCGTGGCGGCAAATCCACGACACTCCGCTCAGTTCTGACCTCCTGTTTGATAGCACACACCTACGGCTGTGCCCCAGCCTCCAAAGCAATCATGAGCCCCTTGAACACACTGTTCGTCTGCTTAACACCCGAGGATCTGCCTGGACAGAAGTCGAGATTTGAACGAGAAATCGAGTTTACGGCACAGACTCTGAAAGCAAATCCTGCTCAGAGACATCTAGTTCTTCTGGATGAACTCTATCATTCTACAAACCCCCCTGACGCTGAGAAGGCCTGTAGAATCTATACGGAACGGCTCTGGCAACAACAGAATACAATGTCGATCGTCAGTACCCATCTGTTCGACTTTGTGGAGCAGGCTCCGTCCACCATTCAACGCCTCTGCTGTCCGGCTACAGTGGATGGCAGCACCATCAAATACAGTTATCGACTTACAGGGGGCATTTGTAAAGTCAGTTCTGTCCAGGAACTGCTGGTCGAAAATGGATTAATCTCCTCTGTGTGATTTTCTGAGAAACTAAAGTCTCTGAAGCAACAGAACAGATGGCATCCTTAAATGATACGCTCACTGTAGGTCTCATTTTGATTTTACTGTTTGGAGCAGTCTCCCTGTATTTGTACACCCGTGTCCAGCAGTGCGAACAGAAGCTCAACTTGGTGGAGTCCATCCTGTTGGATATCAAGATGAGTGCGGAGCTAAGAGAATACCCTGAACTACCGGCTCCTCTTCTGGGTAGCGATCAAGGTAGCAGGAGAGAGAGAGGTAATAGTAGGGATAGCAACAACAATAACGGAAATGCCAGCAATAACAACAATAACAACAATAACAACAATAACAATAACAACAACGAAGAGGCCCTGTATGCGAGTGCTTTGGAGGAGGCCCATTTGGACGCAGAGGTAAGTACTCTTCCTCCTTTGCCCGAGGAATCTGCTTCAGGTGTTGAGGTTGCCGAAGCAGCGGCAGTTGTCGCTTCTAAGGTCGAGGAGGTCAAGGCGAAATCTGTGCCCACCGTGAACTACGAATCCATGACGCTCGCGGAGCTCAAGGCCATTGCCAAACAGCGATCCATCACAGGTCACTCCTCCATGAAGCGAAGCCAGATCCTCGAGGCTCTGAGGAACTCTGATTCGAAGCAGACCACCGTTGCCGGCGACTTGTCCTCTTTTCTGGATATGGCATCGCCTCTCGATGAAGAGGTAGAGACACTGGCCGCATAAAGTCCAGATCGTAAAATAATAATTTTATGAGGAATAATCGCATAAAATTATGATCGTAAGAGATAGGGATGAGCATCGACTTCAACGGATTTAACGCAGTGACCTATCCGAATTATTTCGCCAAACAACCGACGCTCGGCAGTCAACGCCGACTCGCCAGGAACCTAGTGAACACACCGACCGCCGAACCGGCTCCCGACAACCGCTACCCTGCCTATTCGGGCCCTATGCAAGACGGACAGAATGGCACGGACTACCGTCCTCACTGTGCCTACAATCTGCCTCCTGGCACACAGTTCACCACCAAACTCTGGATGATCCATCACACGGACTCTATGATTAATCTGGCGAGACAGAGACATGCCGAATGGTCAGGGTCTTCCTTGCCTTTAGCAAAAACTATTCCGCCCCCTGCTGTCGCGGTATTTTCCAGCCCCTTTGAGAACGAATTGGTGCCGACGCACAAGTATGGGGGGATTGGCACGGAACGAATGGACGCCAAGGCACCACCTCTCTTCGGCACCTTCGTGATGCCCCCGACGCCCAAGGAACTCCGCAACAATACCAAGAATATCGCGTTGACTCATACCTACCAGGGGGGTCGCAATACACCTAGGGGTGCCCATATGTATATTCCTGGTAATTAATAGTATTATGGCTCAGCTATTAGCAACGCTTGGTCCTCGTATCATAATACCAGGGTTTTTCATAAGTCAAAAAATCAGAACTATGACGGATACTGCCGCGATCTTTCAGACAATCGCCTTTTCAACCCTGTTCGTCACCTCCATAATAATAGCCTTCCAGGGACAGATTCTTCTATCTCTAATTCCTGCCGTCGCCGCCACAGCATATTACTGTATGTTACAGGATCCCGATAATAAACAGCGATATCGGTATGCGGACTGGGCCATTACAACGCCCCTTATGCTAGCCGCTATTTTTCTAGCCAATAACCTTCCGATCACATTTATTGTAGGTCTGATACTTCTGGATCTCCTCATGATTGGTGCCGGCTACCTTGGCACTCAGGAACCAGATCAAAAGAAGAAACTCTGGAACTTTGCCATAGGTTGCGTAGCCTTCGTGCCGATCTTATATTTTCTGTTCAAACAGAGGCAGCATACGACGGCAATTTATCTGACAGTAGCTCTATGGACTCTGTATCCAGTCGTCTGGGCCTTAGAAGAAACAGAAGTTCTGTCAGAGACAGTAATTACAGCCACCTTTTCCGTCATGGACATGGTCTCAAAGATTGGTCTGGTATATTTATTATCCCCTAAACAATAGGGACTATGGACAAAAAAGGGCATTTTTATTATAGGCTCAATCTAACCCTGTTTTTTATCAATATCTGTATTGGTGTTCATCTACAAAATCCACTCATTGTGACAACATCCCTTATAGCATTCGGCCTCTCTGTCTATGTGTACCATACAGACTGGAGCCAATCGAAAACCTGGATTCTAGACCAGATCGCCATTCTGGCGATTCTCATTCCCGCCATTGTCCTCTGGCTCCAACTCAATCCCGCCAACCATCCATTCGCAGGAATTTTCTTCGGTTCCGCCGCCGCCATATACGGTCTCGGCCTCTTCAAAAAACTCTACACGCATTCCCAGAAACCCGTCGTGCGTGAATTCTGGCATCTGTTCGTCCATATTCTCAGTTTTGCGGGGGCTCTCTTTTCCTCCGAAATCCTCTTGATTGGATTGGTCTAAGTAGACTTTAATTTTTTAATAATTCAATATTATAATATTGAATTATTAAAATAGATGCTGGTACCTTTGCTACTTCTTTGGACTTCTGTAACCTATGCCACTATCCATTTCCAGACGTATAGTGGCACTATTGATGGTATGGGGTGTGTAGATTCTGGATCAGGCACTGTCACCTTTCCGTCCTTTACCTTTTGGGCACCTAACGTGTCCGAATTAGGTACTATTGGCATTCGACAAATTGCGTTCCAACGAATCGGCTATAGTTCCTACGATGATCAAGGAATTACCTTGAATGGAGTCAGTGCGTCTGCGGTCCAAGCATGCTGTACTGCCTCGAACTGTGAAGCAGCACCCGAGTATGCTCCCTGGCAAGAATCTGAATGTGGTCTATCCTGGTGCGGCACGGAAAACCACTGGGAGTACATAGACTTCACGACAACCTCTCTTCATTCGGTTGGTGTCGTACAGGGCGACAGCATGACAATTACCTTTACCAATCCGATGGATATTGTGGATAATGGAGGTAGTCCCATTATCGCAGTCTCTTATGATGTGATTGCTCCTCCTTCCACTTCTATTAGTCTAAGTCCAACCATAACTCCTACACGCTCTATGACAGTGACCATTACACAATCACTTGCCGCTTCCAGTTCCATTTCAACCACAATTTCATATACGTCATCTACCACATCCTCTATTAGTCAAACTGGGTCAATTACACCCTCTATTACCGAATCTGTCACACAATCTAAATCAATAACACCATCCTCTACTGCCTCTATTACACACTCTGAATCAATAACACCATCCTCTACTTCCTCTATAACCCCTACCAAATCCATTACACCTACTTCTACTGCCTCTATTACACCCTCTGAATCCATAACCCCAACCTCTACTGCCTCTATCACTCCATCTGAATCCATAACACCCACTTCTACTGCCTCAATCACTCCATCTGAATCCATAACACCTACCTCTACTGCCTCAATCACTCCATCAGAATCAATCACCCCAACCTCTACTGCCTCTATCACACCTACAAAATCAATTACATCCTCTATAACATCCACTATTAGTCAAACAGCATCTATCACCTTGACACCCTCTATTACCCCCTCTATATCCTTGACCCCCTCTGAAACATCTTCCACTTCTTTGACTCCCTCTCAAACACCCTCTGAAACCCCTTCCATCTCTCAAACACCCTCAGAAACCTCTTCCACATCTCGTAGTGCCTCTAATACCATCAGTCTAACTCCTTCAAGAACTCTTACACTAAGTCCTACCGTTTCACCCAGCGGCATCTGTTATTCAGCCACTACTATTTATGGAATGGGTATTGTCCTATCAAATGGATGGATTATTGTGAATACTGGCATTAATGTCACACAGGCCTATGGATCCGGCTATATTTCCATGGGTAAATTTCAGAACTGTAGGGTGAATGGACTCGCATGTGCCTGTTCCTATACAGGAGGCTCCACGGTCGCAGGATGTTCAGGAGGACGCAATTCCTACATCAGTTATTCGTATGGCTCCACGAATAGCATTACCTATGTTAATGAAAGTCCTGCCTGTTCTTATCATTTTACTGGTACAATCGCCATTCCTCAGTCTTCTTCTGATACTCCTTCTCTAACACCCTCTATTACACGTACTATCACTTTATCACGTTCTCTTACACCCTCTATCACATCCCCTGTCAGTCCCTCAACATCAGTCTCTATCACACGCTCTGTCATTCCTTCAAATTCAATCACTATCACATTCTCTCTCAGTCCATCAACGTCAGTCTCTATCACACCCTCTGTCAGTCCATCAACTTCCGTCACCATCACATCCTCTGTCAGTCCATCAACTTCCGTCACCATCACATCGTCTGTCAGTCCTTCAAATACCCTTAGTATCACACCATCTATTAGCACTTCAAAATCCTTAACAATCACATCCACAAACAGTCCCTCAAAGACCCTCACTAAAAGTTCATCCAACACACTAACAAAATCTATAAGCCCTTCTGTAACATCCTCTATAACAATCTCATCAACACAAAACACCTCAGCCACATCAACCCCCCTTTACTACATAACCAACTATCCGTCTTCATCGGCCACCGCCCCTATTACTGTCACACCGACCCCCCTTTTCCTCATTACTCCCTGGCCATCTAATGGAACCATGACTGCTACGAGCACCCCTCTCTTCATGAAAATCTATTACCCTAGCACTAGCCCCATAGTCAATAAAACATATGCTTATCTTCCAGAAAGTACCACCACAATTGTTGTAGCAAGCATCGCAGTCGGCATTGGAAGCATAGCCGCCATCGGATTCGCCATTCGCCATTTTCTAAAACCGAAACCACCCCCCATCAGAAGAAATCCCAGGGCAGCCGATGAGACAACTCGCATCGAGATCTCTTCAACAGATTTGAAAGAAATCCAGGAGCTCCTCAATGAACGTAAAAAAGCATATCGAGTTCTATGAACAGTCTAAATCCTTATTAGCTATCTAACGCAAGATGACTATCCTTGTTGCGTTTGATATTGGAATCAAGAATCTTGCCTTTTGTGCGATGAGAAAAGATGCTTCAAACCAGGAACTCCTGGCTCTCGAAAACTACAATCTACTCGCCTCTGAAACGGCAGCAGCGATCCTGTGCTCCAAATGTAAGTCCAAAGCATCCTATGAGTCCGTCCTTGGCCCCACCTGTAAACGACACATTCCCGCAACTCATCCATTGCTACAAGAAGACGGACTGAAGATGCCGCTAATGCCGGTGCTCAAGGCTGCTGCGAAGGCTCTCAATCTCAAGGGAAAGACCAAGGAAGATTTGATTACTGCCCTCAAGACCAGGCACAGTCTGCCTATTACAAAGGTCAAGGCACCCAATGCCGCCAAACAGACCTTGGTGGCCCTCCATGATGCTATTCGAACCATGGTCACGGATCGCTGGACCATCTTTTCGTCCTGTCAAGAAATCCTGTTAGAAAACCAGCCGGCTCTGAAAAATCCCCATATGAAGACAGTTCAGATTTTACTGTTTGCTGCCTTGAGAGAGCGATTTCTAGTGGCTAGCCAGAATCCAAATTTCCATCTGATCCATGCGAAAAAGAAAGTCACGGGGGCCGAAAAGGGCGATGCGGGCTACGCCGACAGAAAGCTCGGATCAGAACAGCGATTTCAGGAATTAATTGACTCTGGAAAACTCAGGGGAGAACTCACAGAGGCATGGACCCTAGCAAAGAAAAAGTCCGATATGTCTGACGCCGTCTGTATGTGTATGGACTTTGAGATATAATTTAGCACTTCTTTTTTGTTTTATAGCCATTATCATTCAATGTTTTTTCTAAAATGCCAATATTTTGCGAAATACTTTTTGAAACAGTTATATCCTTTTGTATTTCATCGGTAGCTTTCCAAACACAAATAAAATCCAGCCACATATCACGTTTAGGCAATATATGAAATGTCTCAACAACTTTGACTGGAAAAACTTGTTCATTTGAGAATTTATAACTACTCCAGTAAGATAATGCTTGTCCTGCGTCAGAGTAAAAACGCCAGTTATCTCCAGGATAGCAATGATATGGCCCATTGGTTGGAGCATTTATGTAAATAAATCCATCGCGTTTTAATATTCTAGTCATTTCTTTAAAGGTTATCCAAAAACAAGGATCATGTTCAAAACATGATGTTGATACAATTAAATCAACAGAACCATTCTCAAATGGTAATTTATCAGTTGGTTTAATTACAATATCTACAGATTCATCTTCTTCAAGATCTACACAAATATATTTCATACCAAGATTTTCAAAAGCAGATCTAAGTGAACCATTAACATTTTTACCCCCTATGTCAACAACAACTTTGCCAAAACCACCGTAAACTTCCGCAAAAAGCTTACCTGCTGTAGCTGCGGTATCATGCATCTCGTATAACAATATTATTTTTAAAAAAATATATAATTTATCACATCTAAAAAGTAAAATATTTAAATGCGATTAATTGAAGCTTAAATAATCACAAGGGAGTCAAGAATATGAGCGGCCAGGTATCAATCCATGATATGCAATCGTTCGCCGAATCTATGACGGAGCCAGATGTGAGAATGTCCTCCGATCTGGGGAATGTCATCGACTTAGGACCGGCGGGTGATTTGGGTGACGACTTAGGGTTTGGACTCCTTACTAATGCTAAGGTAACAAAGAGTAGCAGCAATAGCAACAATAGCAGCTCTAGTTCTATGAGTAGTAGTTCATCCAATACAGTTCATGTCCCCATGTCGCACGCAAGTTCTGCCGATATCAGTATTGGCCCCCTGGAACCCTTGGAGTCCATTTCCTTTGATATCCCTACGGGTGACTCAGGGGCCATTCCTGAATTTACAATTAATCGTGAGTCATCATCTTCCTCGTCTGATAACCAGCAAACTGCTACAGGACCTAGTGTGAATCTTACGGCCCCCTTGAAACGTTTAAGTCCCGAGGAGGAGAGGAAGGAAAAGGCCGACATGATCAACAAGCTGAATCGCCTGGAGTCCAAGGGATTTCAGATTAGCCGCAGGTTCACGCTGGACAATTCGCTCGATGAGATCAAGCAGGAATTTGAGCGACTGATGGACGCTCGCAACCTCGAGTCATCCATTAAGTTCCAGCGTCAGATGATGATGGGTGTTGTCACGGGCCTGGAGCTCATGAACAACAAATTCAATCCATTTGATTGGCAGTTGGATGGCTGGTCTGAATCCGTTCACGAGAACGTGGATGACTATGACGAGGTCTTCGAGGAGCTCTATGACAAGTACAAGGGCAAGGGTCAGATGCCCCCTGAGGCACGTCTTCTGTTTATGATGGTCGGATCAGGCTTCATGTTCCACATGAGCAACTCGTTCTTCCGATCTAAGATGGGTAACATGACCATGGATGATATCTTGAAGAACAATCCAGCATTGGCCAAGCAGATGGCGGCTGCTGCTGCCCAGGCGGCGGGCCCAGGATTCGGCAATTTCATGGGGGCGGCTATGGGAGCTCCACCTATGCCTGCTCAAAGCATGGGATCACCTGTACCTACAACAGGGGCCTTCTTCCAGGCACCCAATTCTCCTATGTCTCAGCAACAGCAAACCCCACCACCTGTTCGTCGTGAAATGAAGGGACCATCAGGCGTCGATGATATCCTTCAGACCTTCCAGGAGGTTCGTAATGCGGAGGTGAATGTCAATCCCATCTTTTCGCCCATGCCCTCAGGCCCTCTTCAACCTATTCCAAGGGCGATGAACTCACCTCCCGCTCAGGCTGCTCTCGCAGAAATTCAGAGCATTCATAGCGAGGATATAAGGAGCCAGGCGGAGAGTTCCGCTACGGGACGAACAGGTGGTGGTGGGAGGCGAAGGAAGGCACAGCTTCCTGTGGGGAATACGATGACTTTGAACGTGTAACAAAATTGTTACACGCAATCAACGTGTAACAAAATTGTTACACGCAATCAACGTGTAACAAAATTGTTACACGCAACAACCTAAATCTTTGATTATAGTAGAACAAAAAGAATGGGAGCATTATGTACTACAACAGCCGTATCAGTGTCAAAGGGTGATCAGATAGATTCTGTTCCATCAACACAAGACATTTCAGGAGCCCAAGATATTTCAGGAACACAAGACATTTCAGGAGCCCAAGATATTTCAGGAACACAGGATGTTTCAGGAGCTCCTGTTAATCAAGAGAATCCTAGTTCAGAAGTTAGTGGCTCTATAACCACCGGCTACGACACACTCATACAGGCAGCTACGGTGGCAATAGAAAACATACCGAATACAAGTGTATCTACACAAGATCCAGCTGGGTCCACGTCCGATATCGCACGAAACATTGAACAATACAAAGAGAATGTTGGAATTGCTCAAAAGCTGTAAGCTATAAAGAAGTAAAAATAAATGTTTAATAATTTTAATGTATATCACATTAAAATTATTAACTAAATTGGATATTTAAGCAGAACCCTGGTACCTGAGAGGAGATCTCTGTCTGCGAGTGTATCGTTTGGAAGGTCTAGATAGCATAGAACGGGCGGCTGCTCGGTTTGCGGCTGCTCGGCCAAGGCTTCGAATACGACTGCTTCTGCTTCGTGACCTAGATAAGGACCTAGCAGGAACAGAATTGTACTGAACATTCGCACCTTCATAAGAGCTTTCCAACATGAGCTTGAGGCGGCACTGTTCGCACACATCGACCTCGGGGACAACGTTGGCCAGGCTAATATTGTTGGCCCTTCGCTTGCGAGTTCCAACAGGCTTCTTTGTTAACAGAAAGTCCTCCGCTGTGAGACCATGGGCACCCGAATGACGAATGCCCGCAAGTCGGTCCACATCCCTCTTTGTGGGAGCCGCGACACCCGCACGGATAAGATCCGCACGAGCTTCGGCGACCAGCTCCTCTAACTCTCCCTTCGCAGAGGTTCTCCTTGCTGCCTTTGCCGCGGCATTTTCGGCCCTGGCTACAATTGCGTTTAACACGGCCCCTTCATTCGCAGTGCCAATCACCTTTGTGAGAGCCGTCACATTGACGCCCTTGGGCTCTGAGCCAAGACGCCCCAGCAAATGAGCACGAGCCATTATTTGTCGCTCCAGCAGAGTTGGACGCTTAGGACCCGCAGGAGCCTTGGGGGCCTTTGCGGTCTTAGGACCTGCCGACTTCTTTGATTTTGTAGGACGGAGGACTTCATTAAAATCTGACATTCTATTCTATTTGACGAATTTAATTACGCGTCTTTGAGCAAAGACAAATTGGCCATATAGACGAGTGCCGGATCAGCGTACTTTGATTTTTTAGCGGCCACCTCCTTCTCCTTCAGACTTGCCTGATCATATCGTTCCTTTTTCTCGTTCAGGCGTCGGTAGATATCTTTTTCCTCGGGAGTCATACCACCTGGAGAAGCCCCTCCTGAAGCCCCTCCTGAAGCTGCCTTATCGTCTCCAGCACAGGACGCACCGGGTGCTCCGCCCTTACCGAACATACAGAGGGCCGAATTCTCGTTGAACAGATATCCGAGGACCAGAACCACCGCAATTGTTAGCCAAAAAGAGATCCAGATATTACGAGTTGCCACAAAGAGTACCACAAAGATCAGGAATCTGCGGACCCACGGATGCTGGAAAAACAGCTCCTGATCCTTACTGACTTCCATGACAATGAAACGACCCCCCAAATTTAGTATTAACATCATTATACCAATGAAATACAGATTCCCGTTAAAAGCACCTAGAATTGCTTCTATTGGTGATAATGCCATAGATGACATACCTGATAATGAATGTGCTGCTAATCCGGGAAGACTCATCCTCTAACTCTGCTATCACATGTGGAAATCTATTGGGAGTCTGATATCTAATATGCCTAGTCGAAGGATAGGCATCTTACGATGCCTTTACCTAAGGATAGGCATCTTACGATGCCTTAACCGTTGACGCAAAGGGTGTCAACAGCGTATTCATATCCGCCAAATACATGAAGATCACGAGGGCCACTAAAATAGCGACCCTGGGGCACCACAGCGACGCAGCCAGAATTAGAAGAACTGTCAAGATACGCCACCATGGATACATATACAGATCAATCAATTTAGGACTGTATTCTACTTCAAAAATCGTACTATACATCACCAGAATCACTGTCGCAACAGATACCACCAGAAGTCGCAGAAATCCATCTGTCCCGCTATTAAATGTCAGAATCTCAGGCCACTTCATTCGTCTCTAGAAGATACTGCTATTTTATCCCTTAATCGCCTGTGTTGTCACATCCTGGTTAATCAGCTCCCTCGGCTTCTCTCCCAGAACTCGTTCTACAAACCACCTGCTCCCCTGGATTTCACGAGTGTCCATGTCCTTGAAGCCATCCGCATTCTGATTGGATAGACGAGGGCTCGCACGGAGGACAAGAAGGAAGGCGACAGCCGTAAGGAGACCGTAGGACCATCCAAGGAAGTGAGTGATTGCCACGACTATTCCAACCCCTATCAGTCTCCCTAAGGCCGAATCGGCAAATATACTAAAGGAAGGTGGAATCTTATCGGAAAAAGCGATAGCAATAATGGTGATCAAGCCGTAGATCATGTTTGGGACCGTATCCAAATGTTTTACCACAAGATCAAGGGGTGATCCACCTCCTGACTGACCTCCTTGTGATTGTTGTTGAAGGGCCATGGATGACATCTTACTCTACTGTAAATGGCTAAGAAAAGACGGGAGTGTACTCGTCAAACAACTTCTTAAAATCAGTGGCTGGACTCTTAAAGAGAGCCTCCTTAAAGAGGAGTCGTTTCGCCTCTAACATGAATTTATCGGCCTTATCGGGATTATTTTGAAGATAGCTCAAGATCTTCTTCCAACATACGTCAAGTTCCTCCTTCGAGGCCTTAAAGGATCCACTTGTATCAAATGGCTCTTGAACACTGCGATATGTTAATATAAATCCAAGAACCATTGCGACGACTATAAGTCCGATTGTCAATGCCTGTCGCATCCCCTCTGGTAAATTCTTCAGAAGATTACTTTTATAAAGTCCAGGTAGAGTTCTCGGGCATGAATTACTGTTCCTTGGAAGACGCCTACGGTATAAAAATGGCGGATGCCGTTGCTAAAAAAGAGGAGCGACGAAAGGCAAAGCGTTGTAAGGGTCCCGCCGCCACCTTTCTGGATCTGGATCCAGACAGACAACAGCAAACAAAGTTACCCGACGCACCGGTCTTGAATCCGGCCACGGGTCTACGAGAGCATGTACCCGTGGAAGAGAGCCAAGGCTACGAACCCTTTCAAGATGGCGGACATAAAGTATCCTATATCGGAGGGAAGCAGCCAAGGCTAACGGTTCCTCTGGGGAGTGGCATTGACGCTGAGAAGGTAACTTATTCCAAGTTCGGGATTGACGATATTTCCAGCAAGCTGAGGGATGAGGCTCAGGTTGTTCAGGACGGACAGGCTGGCATGTATGATGTCCCTGGACCCGACGTTCTGGGAAATGCTGCCGCCGTTGTCACGGGGGGCAAGAAGAACTTCTTCGGGGCGGACGAGGAGGATGGATTTGCCGATTATAGGCCCGATGCGAAGAACTTTTTGATGGAGCCGAGTACGGCCGCATTCAATCCAATGGCCTACAAGAATCCGGACGAGGGGGATGGCAGGGCCACAGCCGCCAAGTTGCCCATTCCATCCGTCAAGGACTACTGGAAACCGCTGACACCGGCAGGGGCCGATACGGCCTTTTTCCAGGCCTTGCCGAAGCCCGGAGGAACCTTTCCGAAGACCGATGGGAACAGTCATGAGACCTTGAGTCGCAAGATTGATACCATTATGAATCGGTTGGACGAGATGAAGCGAGGCCATGCCATTTCACCGGACCAAAGCCAGACCGACGTACTCCTGTTCGTCAGCAGTGGGATCTTTGTGCTGTTTATGATGGATCTACTCGTTAGAAAGGGATCCAGTCTTCGCTTTCTTGGCGGATTGTAGAGGTCGTTTCTTTTTAAGGGATCCTCCAGCAGTTGGAACACCTATAGACTGTTCTTTAGGGACTTTAATATGAATGACTAGGTCGTCACCGTCAATTGTAACATGTATGTGATCAGATGTTATATTTGTAATGCCTTTGTTAGCAAGAATTGTTTGAAGAAGATTTGGATTTGTCTTTTCACTTGATGATTCAGCAGGTGTTATAATTGTGATAGGAGGAGCAACTGATAGTTCACTAGAAGCTTCTAGTGATTCTTTTGATTCTGATGACATTGTCTCTACTCCTTTGTTACATCTTTCAATTCAAATCTCACTCGCTTTTTCAGAACTCGTTTGCGTTTGAGACCTCCTCCCCTTGATAACCGAGAAATTTGAACTTCTTTTCCTGATTCTACAGGTGTATCTCCTAAACGACGAATAATGACATTTAACAATTCTGTAATGTCCACTGGATTCAAAGAGGGTGTTGTGCCACCCCCTTTCATTCCTACAATTTGTCCGTCTCCTGCCGGTAACATGGATGCTTTTGGATCAAACCCGATCGGTGCTGACATTCCCTAACAATATACGTTATTTTTTTGGTTCTGTTACAGTCACTTTCATGCTTACTGATTCATTCTGAATGGCGTTTACAAGATGACCAATAAGTGTTTGATTTGCGTCATTCGGCAACCTTGTCAGATCATAAGTTGGCTTTCTAGCCCTTGTGCCGATGATAGGTTCTTTCAGGATGAATAGGTCTTCTAATAGGAATCCCTTTGGATCTGTTCCAGAATTAGGGATCCCATAAGTTCCTGAAACATTTTCAGCAACAGGTTTTTCTTCCACAGGAGCTTTTAACTTATCGCCTGCCCATCGTTGAGCAACTGCGATCGCACCAAATAGGCGTTCAAGAAGTGTTAATCTGTCGCCAGAAGGTGTTGCTGATTTTAACTTTGTAGCATTCGCAGATAATGTAGCAAGACTTTTTTTAGCCGTAGTTACTGATTCCGTTGTTGGATTTTTAATGGCAGTTGTTAAAGCAGTGTTGGCAGTTTGTAAATCTGGACGTATCGGACTCAAGGATTCTATACGTTCATTGTTTTGTATTTGTTCCAATACCCTATTGATTTCTTCCAATTCTATGCCATTATTATTTAATTCACCAATAGGTGTTCTAAATCCTCCACTCATAGCAACGATTCTTCCTCCTCCCCCTTCTGCCAACAGACTCGCATTTGGATTATGTCCATCCATTCTATTCGGCTCCTGTATAAAAAGCCAACCTAAAAATCTACGACGACCGTCTCACAGAATGACCGAGGTCCTCACCTATATCCCAGAATCTCAAACGAGGCGACAGAAGATTCATTGTAAGCCAGAGTTAATCATCGCATCTCTTCAACGCTTCTATGCGACAAATCCTAATGTGAACAAGGTCATGCCGTACCTGGTAGGGGAGGCGGAAATCAGTCTACGCATTATCGACTGGTTCGTGACCAAGTACAGTCGGAAGAATTTCACGGCATATGATCTCAATGGACAACGATTCGTGGTCTACAAGTCGTATAAGGGTCAGCTTGACGCTTATAACAAGCAGTATTTTGATACGAACTGTCGGCGAGAGCGAATCCAGTTTTCCGTGGCAGGCTATGAGCCATTTATTACGACGATTGGGAAGCTGAACTTCTTTCGTTGGGCCTTAGAATCTGGCCTTTTGGACTACATTGAGGCCAACCAGGAGACGTTGAAGGCGGGATATAACGAGTTTTTGAAGGACACGACCCAGACTCAGAAGAGGCTGAGAGCGGAATCAGAAACGAGCTCTGCTAATTCGACTCTGTCAAATGCGTCTACTGTCAGTATAACAGATGCGGTTGCGATTCCTACGACTGCGAAGGGCACTAGAAGACGCAGGACGAAGCAACTGGCATCTTCCTTGAAGCAGCTTCAGATTAATAATGCGAATTACGTCGAGTTAAGTTTCGACTAACATCGAAACTTAACGAGGGTTTTAATCCAACCAAAGGTTGGATTAAAACCGAGCTTTCGTTCGATTAATCGAACGAAAGCAAGAACATCTGCTAGGTAGCAAAGCTACCTAGCAGATGCCGAGTTAAGTTTCGACTAAAGTCGAAACTTAGCAAGGCTTTTAATCCAACCTCTGGTTGGATCAAACGTGGAGCTATCATTTGACTAAAATTTGATTACATTACAATTAGTTTTATAGAGTAACAATGAACATTCGAAAAAGGCATGAACGATTACAGTATGACTGGGACTACAATTCAGCTATGAATGATGGCTGTTTAATATGTAATACATTAAAGATGTTTGCGATTGTATTTGTGGCAACAGCTATTATTTATACTCTGACAAAAGCCTATTCATTATAGGTTCCGATTCTTTCAAGGACCAACCTAGTCCCTCCAGTCGCATTAAAATATCTAGCCGACTCCCTTCGATCATAATAATAGATTTATAGAAGGTCCTGTCAACAAATGGCATCAATGTTTTTAATGCGACATTTACAAGGAGACCTCCATTCAGAATATATATGTTTTGTAAGAAACGTGTATGTTCTCGTCGCAAATATTTAATCATTTGAACAGCGAAGTGAAGCTGGATCAGATGTTTCGATTCTAAATACTTACAGTCAATGATCCAGGCCCATGGTTTACCTGTTACAGGGGCCAGGCCCAGTTCAATGTGATTGCGAACGGACGGAAAGTGGCTGTAGTCTAGAATATGCTGGAATGACGTGTAAAAAACATGCGTTCCCCTCTGTTCCGTAATCTTTTCAAAGGAATGGGTGTTTGGATTGACTCGACACAGGTCGCACATCTATTTATAGGATTTCGTACAATTGTCATCATCTATACGACTTGGCATAATCATCCATGGTAGGTCGCATTCGTTCAGCCGCCTCTGTCATCTGTTTCATTTCCTCTGCGTCAATCCAGCGATTCGCCATGGACCGGGTCAGAAACGAATTATTCTGAGGAATATGTTCAACCGGTTTGTCCTCATAAACGACTGCCTGAAGTTCCCTCACAGCATTGCGACTGTCATAAGACGGATCATATTTGTTAAAGTACTGATTCTGTCCGAGCTTGGGTCCGCCGGCCTCGTAGACCGGTTGTCGTCTGTACCCTTTGTCTGAGGAGCGACTATTGATTGGCAGGAACTCATGAAACGGTGCCTGCTTATTCAGATCCGGACGATTGTAAACACCATACTTTCCGTCTGTCTGCCACAGTTCGAAGAACCGTGCGTTTGTCGTGTCCTTGACCGACAGCTCTCGCCTGCTGCGAATCACCATTTCTGGCAAAGGCACTGGTGGAACGGGGCCAATTGGGAAGGAGGGCTGTGTCATCTCTGCTAGCCTTTTTGAAATGAATTTAGACCCTTGAATATTTAAAATGGGCATCCTGCGGATGCCCACTTTAAAGATTCTACGGGCCGCGGCCAATGAAACCTTAAAAATGGGCACCTAAGGGTGCCCATTTTTAAAGTTCATTGGTCTAAGGGTCTAAACTCTGATTCCAGAATTAATTTAAAAGGCAAATGTTAATCATACCGTATTATATAACATCCGTTAAAAAGGGCGACAAGACAATTTATAGCATTCGCATCCTTACCGAGGGGGGAAACAGTCTCTGGTCCGAGGAGGACCAGCCAGTCCAGGATGTCCTGGTACCCAACGACCTCTTTTCGTCCACCATTAAAACCGTGAAAACAAGTAAACAGACAGTCCATTACTGTGAAATCGATACAATGAAGACAGACATCGGTCAGATGTGGGATTGGACAGAGACATCGGACCCGTCTATTCACTGTTGGAGGACATTTCATTATACGCTTATAGGAAAACAGCCATTCATGTCCGTACCAGTGAACGAATTATTGATGCCTTTGAAATTAACAGATGTTTTGAATGTTATCCTGAACCATTCAATGTCTAATTTGGTCTAAAGGCTAGTAGCGTATAACATATAGACACCATGGAACCCAAACATAATAGAACTCTAAAGAGGCCTGTTGTAGAACCTGAGCCAGCGACAAACACGGTTGTCACAGAACAGGCAGGCGGCGACCATTTGCGAAACCTCTTAGACACATCGGCCAAGGAGGCCTTTGCTCGCCCTTGGCATCGCCTTGAGAGGGGGCTTAGACTGAATCGTCTGCGAATGTACGCAGAGGAAATGGCCCCTCAATGTAGTTTTACAGCGGACGAAAAGAGTCGGTTTTTTGCGTTCTTGAGCAACGCCTTGGATCGCAAGCTCCTCAATACCCACAAGATCGTGGATTATGACGTGGATGCTCAGAAAATAAAGAGCATTCGGGGGTTAGAAGTTCGTCGTATATCCGATGGGACCGTCAAGTGGGGGTTCACGAGGGTCAAGAAGGTCGATGGGACCAGGAGGAAGAGGGCGACATCTGTTGGGGGAACAGGCGTCCCTGGAACTGCTCCCGCAATAACCGATAAACTTGAAGAGGCTGTCCCTCCTGTGGCAAAGTTAGCATGAACTGGAAAGAAAAAATCCAGGCCTGGGTCCATTTACTTGAGATCCAGCCTGAACCTCAGGATACCACCCAGCTAGAACAATGGCTAGACTCGGCCGAGGATCTGGCCGATGAATTTGGGTTTGATGACACTGAAAATGTCCTTGTAGAGGAGATTTTGAGTGGCTATGAAGACGTGTGGAGAGACCTCTTGGGTCTGGCAAAGACAGATCAGATCAGCAAGGAACAGATGGATGAGCTCTGTTCCAGGCCCCAAATGGAACAGAGGACGGCGGCCTGGTATCTCCAGATGGGCACGATTCTGTCGGCGTCAGAACTCGGAGCTCTGTTTGGCGGCCCCAAGGTCCGGTCGTCTCTCGTGATGAGTAAGGTGAATCCTCAACCACGTCCTCCTCAGCCCTTAGCAGTCGAAAGTGGATCCATGTCGGCCTTTGACTGGGGCATCAGATTTGAGCCAGTTGTGAAGGACATCTTCAATTACAAGTATGGGACGACCATCAAGGAACTCGGCAGACTCGTAAATCCCCATGATAACCGGTGCTCGGCGAGCCCTGATGGGCTGATCTATTCGGATCCTTCCAACCAAAAAACGGGCAGGCTCATTGAGATCAAATGTCCCGTTACTCGCCAACCAGACGGAAAGGTGCCGAAGGACTATTACAATCAGATCCAGATGCAGCTTCATGTCACGGGTCTCAAAGCCTGTGACTATGTGGAAGCGGTCTTTAATTCACCCTATTCGTCTCCCTTAAAGCGTGATGGGCCTGGGTTATACAAGGGCGAAATAGCCCTCGTAGAACACGTGGATATGGAAGGTGCTCGGACTCGGCGGTACGAGTATGGACCCGTGAATGTTACTGATAATTGGCTTCACTTACAGGAAGGGGATATACTCATAGAGCTTATACCCTGGTCCCTGTATCAGTGGCATGAACAGGTGGTCATGGCATCGGCTACATGGTGGCCGACCATTCAGCCGACGATCAATGCGTTCTGGGCCGATGTGGAACGAGCGAGGGTCGATCCGTCCTTCCTGGATCTGAAGAAACCCGAACAAGAGGATCGGTGTTTAATTAGGATTTAAATACAGTTCGCCGGTGCTGACGGAACGACCAGGTCATAAGGCTTGTAAAAGGACGCCACCATTTCTTGGAAAGGAGCTGTACAGTTGTCAGGTCCCTGGCGTTTATAGTTGTTCGTGAACTGGCGGAAGTTCCCACCCTGTTCCAGCAAATGACTGAAATCCGTCATGTAGCAAGTCTGGGAATTGACGCAGCTGATCTGGCCGGGAGCCGGCATAGGCGTAATGCCGTTATCGTCCCTCAAAAGTGTATACGTCTCGTCTACATTAAGATTCGCGACAGCAGGCGAATTCGGCAAAAAGGTCGTCACATCATCTTTTTCAGGTTCGGATGCTACGAAGGCGGGCTGATCGGCGAAGTTTTCCACGTTCGGTATCGTTCCAGAGGAACGATACCGAATTCTGTCCCCCGAATCCTGAAAGGATTCGGAGGACACGTACGTCACATAGTGAGGCCTCCATCGTCGACCCGATCCCCGCCATCGTGGCACAAAGACATAGGTTAAAAATGTTTCGAGAGGCCCCTGATTCATGTATGCCGCGACTGCGACTACTGCCACTAAAAGTCCGATCATAAACATCGTATGTTTCATCCCTACTATAACGTTTACAAAAACGTTATAGTGGGTAAAATTGACGGCCCCTACTAACATTTTTTGCGATCATCAACGAATCTCCGGAATGAATACCTTATATAGTATGAAGGTCCAGAAACGTGACGGCTCCCTAGAAGAGGTCAGCTTTGACAAGGTCCTTCATCGCATTCAAATCTGTGCCGGCCAGAGGCCGAGCCATTCGATCCAATTCACGCCCCTCGAAGTAAATCCCACCCTCATTGCCCAGCGAGCCCTTGCGTCCATTTACGATGGAGTGAAGACCTCCGAACTCGATGAACTCGCCGCCCAACTCGCCATTTCCCTCGTCACAACCCATCCAGACTATGGAACCCTCGCGTCTCGCATCATCGTATCCAATCACCAAGCCAACACCTGTCCGTCCTTTGTTACGACTATGAAGACCATCTCGAGTCAAATCAATCCTAAGTCTGGACTAGCCATGACCTACTTGGCAGAGTCCTACATGGCAGCGGTCGATACCTTTGGATCAGAGCTGGACAATGCTTTGAATCAGGATCGGGACTATTTGCTAGACTACTTCGGATTCAAGACCTTAGAGCGACAGAAGTATCTGCTCCGTGGAATTGACGGAAAGGTGTTGGAACGGCCTCAGCATATGTGGATGCGTGTGGCGGTCGGTCTATGGGGGGCCTATAAGGTTGTATCGGATGCGGAACGTCTGGCCCTTATCCTGGAGACCTATGAGCTCCTGTCCTTAAAGCAATTTATCCATGCGACTCCCACTATGTTCAATGCGGGGAGTCCCAGGGCCCAGCTTTCAAGTTGTTATCTTATCGCCTTGTCCGAGGATTCTATCGACGGAATTTACAAGACGCTGGCAGATTGTGCCAAGATCAGTAAGTATGCCGGTGGCATCGGTCTTCATATTCACAACCTTCGAGCCAAGGGGTCCTATATCAATGGGAACGGCGGGACCTCAACGGGAATCGTACCTATGCTCAAGAACTTCAATGCGACGGCACGCTACGTGGACCAGGGATCCAAGCGTAACGGGTCCTTCGCAATCTATCTGGAACCGTGGCATGCCGACGTGGAGGACTTTCTCAAACTCAAGCTCAATTCGGGGTCTGAAGACGAGCGTGCCAGGGATCTCTTCTATGCTCTCTGGATCCCCGATCTCTTCATGGAGCGTGTGGAGGCGGATAAGCCATGGACGCTCTTCTGTCCGTCGGAATCCCCTGGACTCGCCGATGTCCATGGCGACGCCTTCAAGGCATTGTATGAGCGTTATGAAGCGGAAGGCCGAGGCAGGCGACAAGTGGATGCGAGACAGCTCTTCGATCGCATTGTCCTGTCCCAGATCGAAACAGGCACTCCTTACATGCTGTACAAGGACGCTGCGAATGCCAAGTCGAATCAACAGAATCTGGGGACCATTAAGTCATCCAATCTGTGCGTCGCCGGTGAAACGATGGTTCTCACCAAGGCAGGTGACATGCCCATTGCGACGCTCGAGGAACTCGATATTAACGTGTGGAACGGCTACAAGTGGTCGAAAACCAGGGTCCATAAAACAGGAGAACAGCAGCCAGTTTTGAAAGTCACCATCAAAAACCTCGCCGTCAATACAAAGACAGGGACAATTATAACAAGCCATAAGAATATCGACTGTACACCGTATCATAAGTTCATCCTTCAGGGAGACGAAGAGATCCTGGATGCTAGGCGAGTGGAGGCAAAGGACTTAAAGGAAGGAACGGAGCTCATGAGCTGGATTGATCCTCGAGGCATTAGTCATATGATGACCGTGAGCCATATTGAAAATAGTGGCCGACTCACAGACACTTATTGCTTCAATGAGCCCGAGCAGCATTCGGGAGTCTTCAATGGCATTCTCACAGGCAATTGTACAGAGATCATCGAGTATTCTAATTCGGAGGAGACCGCCGTGTGTAACCTGGCATCCATTGCTCTCCCTGCCTTCGTCAAGGGTAAGACCTTCGATTTCGATGGCCTCAGAAAAGTTGTCAAGGTGGCCGTAAGAAACCTGAATCGTGTCATTGACATCAACTTCTATCCGACGCCCGAGACGGAACGCTCCAATAAGCGACACAGGCCAATCGGTCTGGGCATTCAGGGTCTCGCAGATATCTTCGCCATGATGCGACTCCCTTGGGAAACGGCGACGGCCCAGACTCTTCATAAGCGGATCTTCGAGCACATGTATTTCGCCGCACTGGAAGCCTCGGCCGAAATAGCGGCCAAAGAAGGACCCTATTCGTCCTTTGAGGGATCTCCAACGTCCAAGGGGATCTTACAATTTGATATGTGGCTCGATCCGACTGGTACGCCTGTTACACCTTTAACACAGACTGACGGGACTCTGGACTGGTTGGCCCTGAAGGAACGGGTCAAGCGGGGCATTCGAAACTCCCTGCTGATGGCCCCCATGCCCACAGCGTCTACCAGTCAGATCCTGGGCTACAACGAGTGCTTTGAGCCCGTCACGTCCAATATCTACACCAGGCGTACTCTGTCAGGTGAGTACATTGTCCTGAACAAGTACCTCGTCAGGGATCTGCTGAAGCTCGGTCTTTGGAACGAGGGCTTAAAGAACCAGATCATCGCCCGCAACGGCTCCATTCAGAGCATCGAAGACATTCCACAGGCGACCAAAAACTTGTATAAGACGGCGTGGGAAATCAAGCAACGAGTCCTGATTGACATGGCGGCGGATAGGGGAGCCTTTATCTGTCAGAGCCAGAGCTTGAATCTGTTCTTGGACACGCCGACGAAAGACAAGATTGTGTCTATGCACTTTTACGGCTGGAAGAAGGGATTGAAGACGGGGCAATACTATCTCCGAACGAAGGCCCCTGTGATGGCCCAGAAGTTCACGATCGATCCTGAGCTTCAAAAGGAGGCGGAGAAATCTGAGGCTCTCAGGCAACAGAAGGAAGGGGAGGCAGATGAGGGGTGCCTGAACTGCTCGGCTTGAGACACAGTCTCAAGCCTCGCAGCAAGGTAACCATCGCTAGCGATGGTTACCGAACTGCTAGTGCTTAACAAAATGACTAGTAAATTAAATTATTTTTAATGTTCCGTGATACAGATCATTAAAAATAATACCCTGAAACACTAGGGATGAGCAGTGTCAATGCGATATCAAGATCCATTGACGTCGCTTCAAAAGAAGATGGAGCCGTTGAAAATGTGATGAAAGGAATCAAGGCGATCCTTCATGTGTTCGCGGCTGCCTTAGAGAACGGTGACGAACATGGTTGGCTGACCAGGCTCACGGACGAGGCAGGACAGCCTTTTTTTACGGAGGAAGAGGCGATCAATCTGGAACCACGACTCCAGCCCTTGGCAGATGGTCTACGATCGATGGTGAAAGGACCCGAATCTCAGTCAGGAGGTGCTAGCGGCATAGACGAGCTATACGAGAGCTTTTTGAATGCGATCGACAGTGTCAATCAGATGGTCCAAGGATTCGCGAGGACGTCAGGGACGCTCCAGATGGAGCTGGCCTCCGATTTCAAGCCCGATCCGCATCCCTTTGGAGCATTCGCCGTAGCAGGTCCCGTTGGAAAGGTCGTATCAGAGATCCCTCTCCCTTATCGCACCTTCATGTTTCTGACCTACCTCGGTCTCGACATGGTCCGAATTTTCACGTCGATGCCCGGATTCGATATGCCGTTCCTACGAAAGACCCTGTCCGTCATTGCGTCGGCTGCTGATATTCTGAGGGGGGACTGGATCAAAGCCTTATTGTCATTCGCAGGCTTTTTTGAGGCCTCCTATGTCTATATGGGCTTTCTGGGCAAGGTTGCTGTCAGTATGTTCAATATGGTGAGCCCCGATGTACAAGAGGATATTGGATGGACTACTCTGAGCGTCCTCAAATCTGCGACAATGGGATTCATGTTGACCTGTTTTCAGACCTTCGCTCCGTTTGAGCTGAGGCAACAGGTGTACACGGTCTTTGGTCAGATTCTGAATAAGAAGATCTGTGAGGGGGAGGCAGTTAAAGGGGCTATGGAAGGTGGATCTACAACACCAGCTAACGTAAGAGCTGTTAATCAGCGTCTACCAACGGATTCAACCATTCAACGAGTTCAAGCGGCTGTCGCCCAACCGTCCTCGGTCTGCTCCGATGAGGTTCAGCAGATTATTGGAGTTGCCCAGCAGAATGTATTTCTCAGAATCGCCTTACAGTTGGCCAGAATTCCTACCACTCCTTATGCTCTCCAAAAATCCTGTAAAGAACTGTATGATTATGTGGGAGAAAAGGGTCACCATGACTGGAAGACCCTCTTGATGGCGGAAGGGATGCTTGATTATTTGGCTCCAAACAGGGATAAGAGTGATGATAATGTTTCAGAACAGGATCAGGCTAAAGCTGATCTCCCTCATAATAAGGCTGTAACGCTCAAAAAAGAACTCCAGCAGTTAAGGGATAAAGAGGTTTCCTTGAAAACAGACGTGGCCGCAGCTGAACAGGCTATTACTGACGCATCAAATAATCCTATAGATGTACCGTCCCTTGAAACAATCATTGCGGAATTATTTCCAAAAGATACAATCACGCATACATTCAAAGGATTTGATTACAATACCTTTTTAAAAGTAATGAACTATGTGATCAAAGCCGAATATTCGAATAAGGATTTGGGCGAGTTTGCGTCCTTAAAAGGTGATCTGACAGATGCGATTATTTTGGATTATACACAGACCCTCTATGAAATTCTGGATATGCCAGATTATGAACTCATTCACGAAAAAGTGTTTGCCGTGAATAGGATCATTAATGCTATTAAGAGACGAGAATGGGGTCTCATAGGTCCTAATCTAGAATCGATTGAATCGAAGGTGAAAGACCTGTATTTGTCAAAGGCCAAAGAAATTGCGATTAAGAAGGCTCAAGATGCGTTAGAGGAGTTGAAGCGACAACAAACCGCAAATCAGATGGCGATTGAGGCGAAAATGGATGAGCTGCTTGACGCAACTGGAGCCATGGTAGAATCAGTTGACACAATTGCGGAACAGACCGAAAAAGCAGTTGCCGCAGCAAAAGGGAAGGAACTCACAGACAAGTCTAAGGACCAGTTTGAGAAATCGGAGGCCAAGAAGGCGGAAGAGGAAAAGGCCAAAAAAGAGGCGGAAGACAAACGAATCGAAGAAGAGGTTCAGAAACGAGTTGCGGAACAAGCATCATCAAAAGAACCAGTATCAGAACCTATTCCTGCTACCCCTGTAAATGTTGCGAAAGCCATGTCGAAAGCCGTGAGCAATGTGATTGGACGAATAGGTGCTGGTAAAGAATCAACTGCTGAAGCAACTCCAGTACCACCTGCTACAACGAAAGGCGGTTCCAGAAAACGACTCCAGAAGGGCCGCAGACTCACGAAACGGGCTAAGCGTTCTTAATCAGCTTGTTCTTCTTGGCCTTTTCAACCTTCTTACCTTCCTCCTCCACCTCGATCCCCGCCAACTTGTGAATAAACATCAGATACTCCTTCGGAAATCCCCAGAAGCACGCGATCTCCTTGACATCAGCGGGGGGTACACGGCGACCAGACGAGTTCCCCTTGTGTGTGAAGGCTACGATCACCTGTTGGGGCGGCATTTCTAGACACAACCCTTCTCGACCCGTGATCCAGGTCTCCCCTTCTGCGACGCTCACGTCATCGAACTTTCGGTCTAACCACGCCGACTTATAAAAGGTGAACGTTGCCTCTGAGATTCGCTTACCTAGACCTAGACCCCAAGGGGGCACATTCACCGCCGAGACACCCCGTACCAGATCGTACAGGGCAATCGTCGTACAAAACGCAATGGATGCTCGTGCGTCAGGCATCGAGGAGTCCGCATTTCGGTAGCCCTTGGTGAGCCAGGCCACACGCCGTCTAAGCGAGGTCACAGGATAGTGATCGTCGTCGTCCATGAACAGTACGATCTCGTTCGTCGCATGTTCCACACCAATGTTCCTCTTTTGTCCAATGGTCATGCGTCCCTGAATCGGCACGTACTTCACCTGAATCTCAGGATTATTTACCTGGAAATTTACGATCTTTTCCGATGCCATCTGGGTGGAGTCCTCGTGATCCTCAATCACGATCCACTCGATCTTGCTCTTCGGATAGTCCGTCGTCATCAGATTATGGAAGGCGATGTCAATGAGTTCCCTGCGATTATAGGTCGGGGTAACGACAGAAATGGGCGGACAGTCCTCGACTCTTAGGATGGGCGGACAGTGAACAACGCCCGACGTGGGTCGCTTCTTGACAGCCGTATCACATAATGCCTTCATGGACACCAGTAGCTCGGGCTTCTTTGCCACTAAATCGGCAACTGTAACCAGTCCATCAAAAAAAGGCAAATAGGCATTCCATTCCTCAGACCACGCCTTTTCGTCCTTAATTAGAACATTGCTGTGGGCCCAGGGAATCGATCCAAAGGAAGGGATCCCGACATGAATGTTGATGTCTCCGAAGGCAAGGGGCTCCTTCAAATCATAGTGTCTGGCCTTGGCCAGATTAACCGTCGCTCTCAGCTGCTTCAATAGATCTTCCGCTAGTCCAACCGTTGTGTTTGGAGCCGTCTTATCGAAGACAAAGTTACACTGAATCATATTTATAATTCCTATAGGGTTCGCTTTAGATTCACGAATAATATGCTGATCTAGTAGGGGTCATGACGCATCATCTAACGAAGAAGAAGAGACTTACAGGGGATCCTGTGAGGAAATTAAAGTTTCTGACTTGGCGAAATAACAGTGCCTGGATGGAAACCATGAAGGGATCCAGATGGAATAGACTCTTAGCCAAGGAGAAAACCTTATCAAGGCCATTGATAACTGAGAAAGTCAAACGGCTAGCAAAAGACTTTGAAAAGGAGCTCGTGGTTAGTCGGCAACTCCAGAAACTCGAGGGCTTCCAAATTCACGGCGGCACGATTATTATTGCGTCAGGTGGATCTAAGTACTTCTGGCGTTGGGCCTGGTCCACTGACTACAAGGAAATGAGCGACATCGATGTCTACAATAATCGGGTCTACTATACAAGGGACGAAAAAGAGGATCAGTACAAGACCGAGCTAATATGTGAGGATGTGGCTGGAAAAGTAATTTGGCGGAAGGAAGGGGTCAGTGGTCAAGTCTGTGTTCACAATGGTCTCTGCTATTTTATTAAGACCAAGGACACATTCAACACCTTTGAGGTTACATGTTGCGATGCTGATACGGGATCGCATGAGGAACTGGTCATTGAGGACCATGACCCCGAGCGATTTTTCGGGATTTTCAAGACTGCTGATGATACACTGTTCTGTCGGTCAAGTACATGGCAGGAATCCAGGATCTGGCGAATCGATGGAAAGAAGACACTTGTCAGGGTCTACGAGAACACTGTCTGGCAGATGCCTTTGTCCAAAACCTGTGCCTTCCTTATGTATGATGAAGGCGGTACATATGTTGCGAAAGGCGAGCCTCTGAGCTCCTGGCATTTACCGAAGGGCGAGAAGCCTGTCTGGGCGAATATTGATTCAGGTCATCTGATTACGATCAAGGAGGGCCGCCAGACGCTCTATTATTGTCAGGCTGATAAGGACGCAAAGGTAGTCTATTCAGTCCTCGGTGATTTGGAGCCCAATCCATGGGCCAAAACCAAGGACAATGAGCTCCAGAGTTTCTATGTGAGCACACCCACAGATTATCCCGCCGTTCTGTTCGTCCTAAACGATAGTTGCCATCCGAATCTCAAGTATTCTAATTGGGCTCCGAAGTACAAGAAGATTCTGCCAAACTTGATGGTTAAGACGTACCATAGCATCTCGGCAGATGGCACGAAAGTCCCCTATGTTCTGGTAAAACATCCCAAGACTGAGAGGGCAAAGGGCCTTCTGTGCTATGTGTATTCCTCATACGGTCTCACGAGTCCTGTGGGATGGCCTTATGCGGCCTGGGCTCCGCTCCTTACACGAGGGTTCGTGATGGCCTTCTGTTTTGCCAGGGGCGGCGGTGATGATTCAGAGGCTTGGACGTTTAAAGGACAACGGGAGAAACATGTGAAAACCGTGGAGGATTTTGAGTCAGTGATCAGGGCTAGTCAAAAGCTTACCAAGGTTGGACCCGATCATACGATTATATACGGTAGATCTGCGGGAGGCGGTATGGTGGGGGCTACGACGATGCGAAATCCTGACGGGGATCTGATGGGCACAACCTTTACGGAGGTGCCCTTTGTGGATTACCTCCGGTCCATGACTAATCCCGAGCTCGGTCTGACCCCATCCGGTCTGTCAGAGTTCGGTGATCCGGCATCAGATCCATGGGTCTTTCAGAAAACACTTGAACTCAGTCCGATGGACTCGTTGCCAGTGGACGGAGCACCCGGCGTATTTGTTCTGGTCCGAACAGGCCTCAAGGATCAGCAAGTGGCTCCGTTCGAACCCGTGAAGTGGGTTCAGAAGCTTCGCGGCCAGAATCCGACAGGGGCCGAGGATAAATATTTGTTTTTTGAATCAAAGGAGGTCCATACCTATTCGGGCGAGGCCTTTGTGCGTACCAGAGCCATGGACCTTGCCATCCTTTACGACCACCTTCAAAAAAAATCACACCATAGAGTATATAAAATGGCCCGTCCTACTCGTCGCAGCACAAAGGGAAAGAAGCGATCTGGCAGCAGGAAGGCTCGCCGTGGAACCCGCAAGGTGGGTGGTGGCAACAAGCAGCAGAAGCAGCAGCAGAAGAGGCAGCAGCAGGGAGGGAATAAGAGGCAGCAGAAGAAGCAGCAGTAAATGCGATTAGATCTATAATCTAATTAAGCATTTCTCTACTGTTTGTTTAAAGTAACCCTGAATCACAACATTCGGTTTTGGGAGAGCCTGATCAGCAGGCACATATTTTCGTACAAAGGTACGCCTGTGGAGTGAATGAGCTCCATTAGCGACCAATCCAGCCCTATGGGCTGCCGTTCCATATCCTTTCGACGTTCTGAGCGAGTATTTCTCAGCTTCCACCGAGTTCGCATCACACCAGTCCGTTATCCAGCGATCATGCTCGACCTTCGCTAGAATTGACGCAGCCGCAATGCTCATATAGATCGCATCACCATCCACGATCACATGCTGTTCCCCATCATATCCGTGGATCGTCAGTTCTCCGTCAATCAGAAGGCGTTTCTCATCTTGAATTCCTTTAAGTCCCTTCTGGTCTCGAAGACCTGTGACAGCTCTGCGAAAGGCCTCCTGGTTCGCCCACGTGATTCCCTGTTCGTCGATTTCAGTGTTTGAGACAGATCCCACGTGCCACGCAACGGCGAGTCGCTTAATGTCATCGGCAATCCGTTCGCGTTTCTTGGGGGCGATCTTCTTGCTGTCCCGTAATTCTAAGGACAACTTCTCGATCTCGGGCGTCCAGGAGCTCTGTGGAGGCCAGACAACAGCACCGGCCATGATCGGTCCAAAGAAAGATCCCCGCCCGGCCTCATCAATTCCCACTTCGACGACAGTGTCCTCTTTAAAACGTGTTTGGAGCATTAGCCTTTGTTACTTCAACGAAATTCAATAAAATCAATCAAATTTAATCACTGTTATCGGTAGGGATGATCTTAGGAATTAGTTGTTTGCTGATAGGGCTAGTCGCCATTGTGATTCTTCAGATTCTGAAATCCAACTATGTCGAGGGCTTCGAGAAGCGTCATAATCCTTGTGCGACACCTTGTACTGAGATTGATAGTGAGCGAGCCTGTAATAAATGCCCAACTTGTGTAACTTGTGTGGATAGCAATTCAGACATGACATGTATTGATCGCAAGGACTATAGTGTTGAAATGTGCCCTGGTACAGATCCTATTGATGAAGAAACTGAGGATTCCAGTGAAAATGAATCCAGGAAAGAAAAGAGACGCAGTCATAAGCGTGATGATGACACTATTTCCGACGCTATAGACTATTCTATTACGGAGTCCGAAGAGACGGCCGTCGCAAAGGAGAAGAACCGACAGTCCAAGTTTCTCCAGGATTTCCAGAGCATCGTCCATAACGAGCTCCTAAACGAGCAGGGCATGACTACGGCAAATTCTCAGCCCTACTTGAAAGAAAAGAAGGATCGTCGGTCTAAGAATATGGAACCGAACCAGATCAAGGGTTGCCCCGACATGAGCGAGTACGTTCGCAAAGATAGTATTCCTTGCTGGGGGTGTAATCTCGACTAAATAGTCTCAATTAGGGGTAATCTCGACTAAATAGTCCAACCTAGGGTAACCTCGACTGAACAGTCCAACTCAGACCCAAATCCAACACCTTTTCGTCCCTCTTACTAGAGATATGCGTACGCTCGGTGTTATCGGATTAACGATTCTGTTGATCCTCGTGATCGTCTATCAGACATATGTCCTTACGGAAGGATTTGGATTTGACCCTTCCTTGAAAGCGGTGATATGTAAGAAAGTTACGGTAAAGGATAAATGTCTAGGAAAATGCCAATGGGATGATACAACCAATACATGTGGTGATGCTACTGCTCCTGCTCCTCCTGCTCCTCCTGCTCCTGCTCCTGCTCCTCCTTCAGGTACAACAGCTGACTTTGTTCTTCCAGACTCTTCAGGTACAACTGCTGACTTTGTACCCCCTGCTCCTTCAGGCACAAACGCTGACTTTGTACCTCCTTCTGAATCAAAACCGGCACCTGTTAGTCCAATGCTAGGACCTGGTGGCCTAGGTCCTGCTTCTACACGTGAATTGAAGCCATCTATGCTAGGCCCTGGCGGCATCGGTCCTGCTGCTACCTTGAAGCCATCTATGCTAGGCCCTGGTAGCCGTGGTCCCGCAGCAACCTTGAAGCCTTCTATGCTAGGTCCTGGTGGTCTAGGCCCTGCTTCTACACGTGAGACAAAACCTCTGCTTGGCCCTGGTGGCCTTGGACCTTCCTGGACATACGCCGCAGAGGAGGACTCAGAGTCAACCTATGCCCCTTATAAGCCATCTGCCTCCGATCGCAAGAAGCAGCGAAGCAAGCTCCTCAAAGACATTCGTAACATTGTACACAAAGAACTTGCTACTAGCAAATCTTCGTCAAAAGCCCATGAATCTTGCGACAACAGTCCTGCTATTCAGCAAGGCTGTGAAATGGAAGACAACTGCTACAACACAAGCCGTTGCGGTAGTGACAACTGTGATGATGACAGTTGCTAAACCAACATCAATATAACTTATTTTGTAATCGCATATGACTATAAAATAAATTAAACATAATTAGGGATGTATGCGTTCTTATGCCTACTCATAGTGCTACTTGTTTTATATGTAGTCGCCGATCAGACGAAAAAGGAATCGTTTGTGGGCGAGGTGCCACTCTTTACTAAATCCGAGGTGACAATTCCCGCTTCCATGAAGGAACCGGCTGTCACAGAGCTTCCGGTTAGCGAGGAACTCGAGGTCGAAGGGACAGTTCTACCAGGAGCCTTACCTGTTGGTCCCTATCAACAGCTCTTTCGTAACGCCCCTTATGTTTATCAAGAGCCGTCCTTAGTAAGGACGAATAGGGCCCGAATTCTGGAACTCTTGGAGCGGGTGAAGGGCTTCTTGGCCTTCCAGGCCCAGGAGATCGAGGACCGATCGGACCCGGCGATCCAGTTGCCGCTCCAAACGGCGAGGGGTGATTTTAAGCGTCTGGAATCAGAGGCCAATGTGCTACAAAGGAACCCTGGACTCGAGCCACAGATGACGGAACTCGATATTGCTCAGATCGATGATAACCTCGCCTATTTACAACGCGAAGTCGAACTTATTGGATCGAATAGGCCCTTTCAGAGCCCTGTTCATGACCTGGATTTGGAGGGGTTTGTTGGATCCCAGAAACAGTCATTGACTAAAGAATCAGCGACCAAACTGTTCAAAGAGGGATTTGAGAACAGTCAACAACAGGCTACTCCCGATGAACTGAAGACCTTTAGCCAGAAACTCCAGGCAGAGATTCTAAGACTGTCTGCCTCTGGTACGACAGATCCCATTGTTCAAGCTCGTGTAGGGAATTTGACGAAGATGAAGTCGGATGTGGATGAGATAATTGCCAATGTGAATAACGGGAACATGCTCCAGTCAGAGATCCCTATCATGAAGAGTGCGATTGATCAGGCATTGCCGATTCTAGGAAAGCCAACACAGCCTCTGCCCCAGATCCTGAAGGCCTATGATCTGCCGGCCCCCTTGGCATCCCTGCTGCCCACGGGTGTCGCCAATGATCCTGAGTCCAAACGTCAGATTGGAGGCCTGATCAGCAAGTATGCCAATGATTTCTTCCAAGGAGCGTCTACGGAGCTGACCTTTAAGGTGAATTATGTGAGTCCGAGGGAAGTCCAGTTGGCGGAAGCACAGGGTTCTGGCCTCGATTCTTATTATCAGGATGATGAGTCGACGATCACAAAGACCGGCTTTCCGTCCAAGAGAGATCTCGACTCAGTCGCAGTCGACGAGTCTTTGACAGGTATGGATGCCCCTGATGCCATTACGGATCCCTATGCGATGGATGTGAGGGCGGAGGGCAGAACACCAGCGGCAGCTGAACGAGGACCGAGCCATTTTGACTGGCGTCGACGGGCCTATGACATTGTCGATCAGATCAAGAAGAGGGGCATGAAGCCTGAGGATTTTGGAGCGGACTTAAAGAAGCTGGGCAAGCCATCGGCCTCTTTCAGTTGGAAGGGATTCACCCAGATGGTCTGTACTCGTCTACAGGCGACAGATTCGTTCAAAATGGATGAGATGTGTGGGTGCCCTCCTGCTTCTTGGAAGGGATGGAATGCTTAGAAAAATCTAATAGTAAAAAAGAATGAGTAATCCCGATAATCCTATCGTAACTGCTACATATTTTAATGGAGCAGTTACTGTATTATGGACTGTTCCTGCTAACTCTGGAGGGGCACCAATCTCAGGTTATTCTGTATCTATAGCTCCAGATGGAATTGTGGAAGATATGGATTCTAGAACACTGAGCTGTATGTTCGAAGATTTTGAAAATGATAGGGAACGTACATTTAGTGTTGTTGCTATCAATTATGATGGATATCATCATCGTCGAAGTTCGGGAGCCTCTATTACATTAAGACCCGAAGTAAAGCCTGTGGAACAGACTAAAGAAGAGTCTATCATTAAACAATATGTATCCCCCGTTCATCTTGGATTTCCAGAAGGCGTTCTAGTGATGACTCCTTCAGGACAGATTCGAATCGAAGATTTATCTTCGAATCAACTAGTTTTATTATCAGATGGTCGTCAAGTGCCCGTTATTGTTACGTCTAAGACATTTGAAGTAGATAATGATACGGCCCCCTACTTGATTCCAAAAGAGGTCTTTGGATTTCCTTGCGATCTCATGCTGTCACCATTCCATGCGTTCCAAGTCAAAAAAGGTACTTGGAATACCCCTATACACGCAGCTGAACTCAATTCAGCTATTCGTCAATACAATATAGGTAGTACAATGACATACTACCAAATAGAATGTCTCGATTTTTTACAGGATGATCTCTTGATTAATAGATGTGTGGTGGAAAGCTTAGGATCCAATCAACATCCAGGGTTACGAAGACTTGCCAAGTACAATAAGCGTTTGCGATTAAAAATATTGTCAGGGGAGTAATGCCGAATGGAAGAGCTCGCACTACTGGACCAATGGTCCAGTAGTGCTCCCGAATCCGCCCTCCCCCCTTTCCGTATTCAGATTCACGGGTCCAAACTCCACGTCAAATGGCTTCAAGGACGGCTGGCAAATCTGGAACAGACGGTCGCCCCTGCGAACAATGTACGGCTCGTCCCGAATGTTGTCTACGGCGACCTTCAGGGTTCCTCTGTATCCCGCGTCGATAATCCCGACCGAATTGGCCAGACGGAGCGACGTCCTGAAGATCGACGATCGCGGATACAGATAATAGCCGCCGTTCAATCTGAGAAACTCCGCACGAACTCTAAGATCTATAAGGACCGTGGACCGAGGCTGAATGACCATCTCAGCTGGCATGAACAAATCAAACCCACTGTCCGTCCTGTAATTGGGTGGATTATGGCTGTAAAAGTCGTTCATCAAGGTTTCATCACAGACTTCTAAGCGGAGCTTAGGTCGATTATTTATCTCGTGAATCGTATTGCTTGAAACTGAATTCATAGTATTATGGATGTTTATGATTTAGTATAATTACAAACATCTATTCAAATTTTATGACAGACTAATAGAGGAATGATGAAAGTTAGTATGATTCAATTGGCGATCATCCTGTTGGTCGGCGTTGCCATTGGAATCTTGATCAAACGTGGGTCTAAATCCGAGGGATTCCAGTCCGAGACAACGTGCGATTCGTGTAAGAAGCCTAGCCCCTGCGGCTGTGGAAATCCTATGCCCCGTGCTTACTGTCCTCCTTGCCGAGAACCAGATCTGTCCAAGTATGTCTTGAAAAGCACTGTGCCCCCTTGCCCGACCTGTCCGGATCTGGAGAATTACATCCTGAAGAGCGAAGTGCCTCCTGTCCCTGACCTAAGTAACTATGTACTCAAGTCGTCTATCCCCAAGCCTCAGCCTGTGATTTTGGATTGCTCTAAGTGTAACAAGCCCAAGGGCGACTGCCCTCCTTGCCCTAGGCCCAGGTGCCCCGAGGTGAAGTGCCCCCCTCCGACGGTCTGTCCCCCTTGTGCTCCTTGCCCTAGACAGGAGTGCCCACCTTCTGTGGTGAAGTGTAAGGCAGAGCCGCCCCAGGGAAGTGACGGTGTGCGTCCCTTTTTGGCCCCTCTGAACTACTTTGGGTTTGGCAGGGATTAATGTGGATTATAAGTAGAGAATGGCTAATAAAAGAAAGACGCTGAAGAAGGGACAAAAAGGTGGATGTGGTATATTTGGTTGTGGCAGACCTAAACGAAATACCCTTCCAAAATTGGAAAACATAAGTGATCCTGAAATCGCTCAAAGTCGATTATCTGAATATTCCAATACACAAATAAAAGACTTTTTAGAAAATCGTAGAATAAGACGAGAATTTCCTACTGTGACGAACGTTATAAGAGAAGAAGCAATTAAACGAAAAATTATTAAATTAGTACCACAACAACCTGTTACATTTACCCCTCCTCCTCGCATAGTCCTCCCTACATATCCTGAATATACATCATATGTACCTACACCTACATATATGCCCCCTCCTACATATAGATATCCTGTAGAAACACCAATCCCACCACCTACAGTTTCACAGGCAAATCTTGCGAAGCGACGAGCAGTGGCATCAGGTTGGTTAAATGAAATGAAAGCAGCTCAGGAAAGAGGAGCCTCTAATACTGAATTATATGAAATAGTTAGTCAAGGATTAAAAGCGGCTACTGGAAATCCCTCCAGTAATATTGCTAGGTTATTAAGACAGGGAGGAACTCGTAAATCGAAGCGTATCCATTAATAAAGGATATGATTTGACTCTATAACCTTCCATTTATTTTTTACTAGTTTTCAAATAATCCTCATATACCTTCATAGCATTTCGCATACCTGGTGTTTGATATTTATGGTATTTGGCCCGATAATACATTGTCTGTGCTACTTGTCGGGCCTTTGATCTGGTTACAGAATGTAAGCGACGAACAGTGTTCTGGGCCTTTTTCCGTGTTCCATAGCCGGCTCTCACTGCTGGCTTTTTCTTGGCGTCATTGAATACGCCCATCCTATTTTGACTGGTGAAACTAAGTTTAATGAGTCAAAATTAAATTTCAAAGAGGTCCTTATAACCGCCTTTTTGTCTTTAATGCCTCTTCTTTTGAACACTCATATACCTTATTTTCTTCAGTAATAATTTCAATTAGTTTGTCTATTGCCTCACTTCTAAACCATTCTCCACATAGTCGAAACTCTTTCAAATCTTTGTGAAGACTCTTTTCATCTTTTGGAGATAAGTTCGGATACCAGCAGAGCAAATCAAGATCTTCAACGCTAACTTTGTCTTTAATATCATCAGGTCGTTTACATGAATAAAATCCCCTATGAGCTATCCTACTCCAGGCATTATTATTAGAATAATGACCTACTTTGATCGCGTCAATGTGTTTTGACTTATAAACATACACTCCCATTATATGTTTATAAGTGAATACCTTAAAGTTCACTCCTTGACCAGAAACAACATATATCCGTAATTAAAGCCCGTGAATTGTAAATCCACGTACTTTTTATACAGCCATCCCTGTTCCTTTGCCTTCTGTACAATGACCGCAATGTCAGGCATCCAGAGCGTATGCTTCTGTCGCCTCACCTGTCCGTCCTTGAACCGAAACGTTTCACTAAACTCTGCCTTCGTGACCGCAGAATCGGGATCGTCCAGATCGAATTCCGTCTCATAGTCAAACTTATCAAAAACGGCCTTGGACTTCACAATGCGTTCCTTGGAAAACTTCTGGGGAGACACGGCAACCCAAGGGTTCGCCACATCCGGAATGGGTTCGAACTTGTGCTTATTGACCACCTCGATGGCCAGGCCCCCACCAGGCTGAACCCAGACCCCCAGATTCTTGAAGATCGCATCGAGATCCTTGAGATAGTAGACACTGAAATACAGGAGGCACGCATTAGAGAATTCCCCTGCGGCACCACCGAACGGTCCGTAGACATCCGAGTTTCTCCATTCGATCACAGCCTTTTCCTTGTCCGTCAAGGTTGTCTTCGGAACCATCTGATCTTTCGCCCAGGCCAACATGGCAGCTGACTTGTCGACACCGACGGCCTTTTCAACGCCCTGCTTGGCAAACATACAGGTCGCCACGCCGGTCCCACAGCAGACATCGAGGATTCGCATGTCCTTCACTTTGCGGTCCTTGGTCCATTCCTGTAGGATTAGGACCGTTTCCGCCTGAACCAGTTTGTCGTGCTGAAAGATTTTATCGTAGACGGAGGCGTAGAACTTGTCGTAGAGTTCATCTGTTCTCAGAGTCTCTTCCTGGAACCCTTCTGTCGTGTCGAATTCAAAGGGCATCGGAACAATGATCCGATCCCTGACGATAACGATTACGTAACTCACAATGACTGTTAATAACATGATCAGTAATATGAGTTGCCATGTGTCCATTGTATCCCTGATTAGGGACTGGATTGTTTAATTAATGGTTGCGACGCTTCACCTTTCGCGACTTCTTCGCCTTCTTGCCTGCTTTCTTTTGCGTCTTGCGGCCTTTTCGGCGACGACCGCCTGCCATAGGAAGTGATATTTCAGCAAATACAAGTTTATGATCACTTGCGACGGAAGCACCATTGTCATCTTGAGGACTATCAATTGCTGTAACAGGTGTTACAATATTAGCACTCAATATATAGTCACCCGTGTATATATACTTTGATTCTGCCCCCATAGCTCCCATATCTTTAGGAATTTTACCACCTTCAACTACTTCAGCAGGTTCATCAATTCCACATGAATCCAAATTGTAACAACAACTTGTAGCAGCTCCACTTCCAGATCCATGACCATCGTGGAATTTAACACCATTTAACATAAGAGGACTATCTCCGTTAATTTTATGCCCACGATCATTAGAGTCACATGTTATTATTAATTTGTTTAAATCCATATCTAAAATACCTGCCGCAGCAGCATGCTTTTCAAGAGCTGGTTTTAATAAGTCGGCAACATCTACAGGTGAAGCAACAAGTCTAGGTCTATTTGGGCCGTGAAAATTCATTATTATAAATCCCCTTGTTGTTATAATTATTTGAATAGGTCTTCCACTATCATTTGGCATTTTTTCAGTAGCTGGAGTAAATATTCCTTCTGTATTACCTAAATCTGCTTCATATACTCTGGCTATATCACCTAATAATGTTCTATTATATATAGTTAATACTTTGGCATTATTTACTAGGTCTTTTGTGAATGGTACACCAATAAGATCAGGATTTACTTCATTCACAGCACTCATAATCATACCAAGTGTAGGTGGATCAAATTCTTGAATACCAATAACAATTGGTTTCTTGTCAGTAACAGTTGTTTTTAAATGCTTAACAGCATTTTCAAAAAATTCCTTTGGCCTTGTAGCTCTAATAAGAAATCTCCCTTCGCTAATTAAAACTCCTGGTTTATCTTTTTCTATAGGCGTGGGGGGATCATTCGGTAAAACTAAAAGGGATTTTGTTGGAAATGGAAATTTAATTAAATCTCCATAAAACCCCATCGCACTAAACACGCTCATATTGTAAGATATTACGCCATACCCTTCCTTAGCTGCTCTTTTACCATTACTACCACTAGTACTATTACTACCACTACTAGTACGTTTGCTCCCAGAAATAGTACTCATCTAATCTACTTTCCCCCCATAATTTATTTACGCCTCCTACAAGTTTTTCTCCTACCCGACGACCCGCAATCGCTCGAATAGGACGCAACGGTGCGACACACGGACGTATAGGGGTCCTTAAAGTCCGTATCCAAGGCACATCGGAGCCGCCACAGCCAGGCCATGGTCGAGCGACGACTGCTGAGATCCCTGTCCGTCTTTCTCATAGCCTCTTCCATCTCAATGGTCAACGGCTCTAAAACAGCCGGAAGTGAATTCCAGAACTGCTTGTACCATTTCATCCGTTGACCCATTGTCATCGTGTTCCACTTGTTTCTAATACAAGGATCAGCACAATGCTTTGCTTCAGGGGGGCATTTATCCATTGGCTTGTCGCCTTTGGTCCCCTCCTTCGGATGATTATATCCCACAGCAAACAGAAAGTCCCAGAAAGTGGCCAGTCGTTCCTTTGGTGTTGACGAATTGATCCAGGTCTTGTACTGCGTCAGAACTTTCGACAGGGTCGGATTGGGCTGAACGGCGAGGCTCTGACCTCTCAGCTTATCGTTGACGCAATTATGGATTAGGTACAGCCATTTGATCAGGGATTCCTGGGACTTTAATGCCTTGTCTAAAGGATATTTCTCGTAATAGTCGGACAGGCTGTGCCGACAATACTTACAAGGCAAGATATAGGGTATGGACTCAAAAAAGTCACGATATGAGTCATGTTTATCGGGCGTATAAAAAAACGTCGCCAGATGGAGAAGTTTCCATCCTGACGGTCCCCAGAAGCGAGTGTCCATCTCTATTTAGGAGGTGGGTTTTATGATACTATACTTACTATTGGTACCAAATTAGGTTTCATAAAATCTGGAGGGCCTCTCTCTCTGGAGTACAATTGGGCTAAAATATCTCCAATAGCTGTCCCTACTGCTATTTTGTATCCTTCAATTGATGGAAAATTTCCTTCAATTGTACTTATCTTATCTAATATTTTTTGTTTTAATGAGTTAGTGATTGTGTCATTGTTATATAATAATCCTGCTATTCTATCATATATATTACGTTCCTCTACTTTTAAACCTATTGGAGGTGCTTTTATAGTTGGAACTATTCCAGTAGCATTCTCAAATGATCGAATTATAGTAGGAATTTTAAGAAATAATTCTTCTTCTTGCTCTTTAGACATACGGTTTGGAGGATTAGATCTTTTATATGAATCTACAGTTTCATGAATAGTCTGTGTAAAATACCTTTCTAATTCTTGAATACTTTCTGGAGGGTTTGGGTTTTCAGAAGTAGTCGCAAGAAACTGTAATAAAGTCTGACGGAGTGGATCTTCAAGGGGAGGGGGAGCTGAGGACGAGTAGGATCGTTTTATAGGAAATAGTTCATCTATTTTTTGACGCAAACCCCAAATTAATTCCGTTTTCAAATTAGATAAATCCCCTCTTGTATTTTGACCAGTAGCTCCCATTCTCTCCCTCTCAGCTGTAATAGGACCGAACGCAGATTCATACAGGCTCCTTAAGGGTACCTTGATTGTTATGATTGTATCATTTTTAGAATCAAATGGATGGCCTCCTGGAGGGATTCCTGACTTTCCCTCGGGACTTAAAGAACCAGGGACAGATCCTGGACTCCCTGTTTCCAGCCTTGCCTGACGGCTCAGAATATCAGGATCCTTACTCAAATAGACCCAGAGGCGATCGGCTAGAGTGTTCAACAGAGTTCGGATGGGTCCGCATTTGACACTCAGACCGATCCATGAATCAGATCGGCAATTCTTGTTGTTCACGATGTTTTCGAGAACTTTCACTAATTCTTTTTCATCAACGGATGCCATGACGGGAAGAATATTCATTGCTTCCATGAAGGCCCGTTGTTTGGGGAGCAACTTGTCGCCATCAAACTTGTTTTCCACGATAAATCGCTGCTTCAAAAAGGTGAAACGAACTTCCTCTGCGGCAGTCGTATCAGTTACTGTACTCAGTTTAGAACCAGATTCAGGAATTACTGTAGTTTCTGATATTGCTGTTGATGCTGTTGATGCTGTTGTTGCTATTGTTGCTGAACCAGATGGTAGCACCTCTTCTTTTACTTGCTTTGTTACTAGAGTTTCCACTTCTTTTTGTTTCTGTTCAACAACACCCTTCGCATCAATTAATTCTCTTTTTACTTTTGATAAACGATCCTGTTTCGCTTTTAATTCTGTAGTATTAGCAGAGGAGGTTTTTAATCCAGTAATGGCCTCTTGTAATTGTGAAATTTCATTAGTAAGATCTGTAACTTTTGATTGAGCCTCTTCTACGTCCAGCTCAGCTAAAGCAAGTATTTGCTTAGGAGTTTTATCGGATTTTACAGGTTCTTTTAGTTCTGTTTTTGTTACAACTTCTGCTTTTTTAGCAGCCTTTAATGCTATTTTTGTCGCCGCTGCTTTCTCCCTTTCTGCCTTTAAAAGATCCGCTTTGCTTTTTGCCAGTAAACCCTCTACTTTTGTAATATATCCACGATAGTCTTCTCTTGTTTTAAAATCAGCAGGTAAAATACCAAGTTTCCCTATTTCCGTTTTAATATTTGATATCTCTTTCGTATATGTAGCTACATCTGCTTTTGCCTGTCCAATTCTTTCGTTAATTGGATCAACAGCAGTAACAGCAGTAACAGCAGTCGACATCTCTACTATTACACGTAAAATTATGAAGGTTATTTCACAATGAAAGAATTGTATTCAATATAATTCTTTTACCGTATCCTTAGCTTCATTACAAATCGTTTTCACCTAATAGGTTGAACCTGGATGATGCGGATTTCGATTTCCCTTCCGCAACTTTGCCATTTGGTTTCTTAGCATTCGGTTTTGTAGCGGCTGCGGTGGATGACAGATAGCGATTATTACCTTTTTTTGTAGCAGCTGATGACTTTCTTAAGGGAGACGGAGAGCGACTTGCTTTTCTTGTAGCAGATCCAATAGGTTTGTAGCCTGAAGAAGTAGTAGCTGATCCTATTGGTTTATATGCCGAAGACGCAAGAGATGGTTCCTTAGCAACAGATGCTTTAGCAGATGCTTTAGAAGAAGCACTAGCCTTCTTATGACTAACAGGGGCTACATCTGCCTCTAAAAAGGGAGCATACTTATCAAAGCTCTTCCAGGAGGGAATCACCTCATTAACCCTTAAAAGATGAGCCACTACACTTTCCAACAACGTACTTTGTAACACTGTTTGAACATCTATTTCTCGTTTAAACAGGGACCTTTCCGTCTTGTTCTCGATATAAGCAAGTGTTCCTTGTTGTTGAGCAAGGAGATGGGTCGCCATTTGATAATTGTACAGTGTCTGGTAAAATTTAATGAGTGCGTCGACTCTCGGATATCGTTCAACTGTCAGAGTCGGGACAATTACGTTGAAGTGATTATTATTGATCCTGTGAAGACGAATATGTCCCTTATTGGCTTGGCCTGTGACCTCGGAAGGATCAATATTGACCACGCGGAATTCCTTACTAGGACTATGATAATCGTAGATCGTAAGACGGAGCTTGTAGAGCTGGGCCAACGCGATTGGCAAGATATCCCCAATGCCTGACGCATAGGTGCCTTCTTCTGCGTGTTCGTCGACTGCCCGTTCAAACAGCTTACGTTTGATGGCCAGGTATTCAGGATCACGTAGCCCTTCTGCTAAATCTCCTGTGGCCCATTTGGCCTTTCCAACTGTTTTTTTTAATAGTGCCTCTAAACGATCTTGGTCCTCGTCGTCGAACTGGAAGGTATTCAGAAATAGCCTGTAATTGCGTTTGAGATATCGGATGGCTTGCTCACGAATGTCCAGGTGGGAAAGCGTCTGTTCGGGATAGTTATAGATATCGAAAAATCGCTGGAAGCTGTGAAACAGACAATTACCGTCACCGACCACGTTTAAAACAGTCAGACCTATTACCTGAAACTTGTTTTTCATACAGGTATCATTGTCTTCGGTTGCTTTACATGCGTAAGTATTAATGATGGCCGAATAGGATAGTTCGGAATTATTGGCGAGTCGGGAATTTGCGGCAGCTACTGTTACTATCGCAGATGCTGATGCCGATGCCGATGTTGATTCCTCCCCTTTCACCTTTATATCAGGAACTTTCTTTCCGGACATACTCTACTAATAGCATATAATTCTAATGATTAGTAGAATGAGTGGTACTAGGAAAGTCAATCAACGTCTTAAAAAGGCTCTTAGGCCTAAGGAAGAATCATCAGCATCAGGGCTTTTAAGTCCTGCGATACGTGTTTCACGACCTCATAAGGCATCAGCATCCGCATCAGCATCATCACTTGTAAGTCCTTCGATACATGTTTCCCGACCTTATAAAGCATCGCAAAAGGTATTTGAAGGAACCCCGCGACCATTAGGCCTAGAAAACGTCAACAATAGCCCTCCGTTGGAAGCCAAGCTATCCCCTGTTAAGGTTGTTAGGCGTCGTCCTGGAATTCATTCGGCCATTTCCGCAGCTCTTGAATCCCCTGATCGCAGATCCAATCTAGGAGCCCCCTCTCGATCCATGTCCGTCGCAAATTCGATGAACACCGAGCGATCGCACAAGTCCCATTTTGGCGTTACAAGTGCGAATAATCGAAGAACGGTCAAACGGAACGCGGCACTGGGACCTCAAACGACTAGGGCCAATCAACTCAATGCGTTAAGACACGCAATCCAACGTCAAGAGGCCCATCAGACGAAACGTCGGCAACGACTAAAGGCCTGTATTAAGAGGATGGAGCAGGAAGACGCAGCAGAAGCGTCCCGTATCCGTAAAATGGCAGCAAAGCTCAAGACGGCATAATTTTCTACAGACTGTATAGGGAATGTCAGTATTAAATGTCTTTCAACCGGGTCTGAAACGGGGATCGGAACATCTGCCGTTCGATCCTGAAAAGGCCTATGCCTATGTGGAACACCCCACAGAAGGCTGGCGAGTATACCTAAGAACTGCCACGTTTTTACACCCTAGTAACAAACCCTTCAAGCCTCAGGAGTTCCTTGTCGTCAAACGCACAGGGGCCAGGCCGTCATCAAGGACCTGGGAGCCTCCGAAAGGCCAGATGGAGGGGAAGGACATGCGACGAAATCCAGGGATGTCCGTCGTGGACTTGCTCGCTGAGAACGCCCGTCGTGAGGTCGAAGAGGAGAGCCATGTGTCAGAGATTCAGCATCTCACACACACAGGTCTGGTATTTCAGGGTCAAGAAACAAATTATAAGGGCAAGCCGTGGTATTTCCAGTATCACATCTTTGAAGGACAGGTATCCCAGGAACAGATCGACAAGTCGTTCGGCACTTTTGCTTGGTTCAAAGAACATCCCAAGGCCTTTGCCAGAGTGAGCAGGGACCGAGCAGAAAAGGACGCTGTGGCCTGGTTCAGTCCCACGAAAACACCCATCAATCCTAGGTGGTGTCCCTCGATTGTGGCATTATATCTGAGCAATAAAAAATAGAGACGCCTTTCTAGATCTTATCGATCTTTACACTAAGTCCTGTATTGTCCAGCTGCCTGGTCAACACAGTATTTGCGGAGGCCCTGTAATTGAACGTACAGGCATGTTCAGCGGCGGCCAGATGGTTCATACAGAACTGATGGCCGCAGCGACAGGTCATTGGCACGGCCCCCAGCTTCCCTTTACACGAATGGCACTTGGCTTTCTTCGATTTTGTAGTTACCTCAGCATCTAGGGTTGGGATTTGTTGAATTGCCGAACTCATCCCTTGAACCAAGGGGCTTGTCGGAGCACTATTAATATTCACGTGGGACATCTTTAGTATGGATATAACTCTAATAGACGTACAGGAAATAGTTTTAGGCCCCTCACTTCAATTTTTCTTTTTATGGACTAGGCCTAAGTCGGTTCAACGAAGACCTAGTAATGAGTCACTTCTGGCAGGGTCTGACCTTCCAACCAACGGCAGACAGGTTTATGCCGGCCCTCAGAGCTGTCCCCCCCTTTAAGCCCCCTGTTGGCCTCACACTGGAACTGTCAGAACAGATCCCCCAAATTACAGAGTTTCTGAAAATGAACTTTGGTAAAGTGGGCGGACCGAGACTTTGTCCAATCCTCTGTCCTGAAGAATTAATTCTGACAGCGACAGATCTGTCTGGACAGATCGTCGGCTCCATTCGCTACCGGCGAGCCGCTACGTTTGAGGGTCAGTCCATTCACTGTATTGACTGTTTCTGTGTCAAACAGGAATATAGAGGCTCTGGTTTAGCCACTGCTCTTCTCTTGACACTCCATGAACTGACCAATAAACGAAACCTCCGCTACAGTATTTTTTTGAAAGAGGGCAGACCCATTCCAGGCCAGATCCCATTCTATTCGTCAACGTATGTGTACAAGGCTACCACAACAGATAATCCCAAGATGAAACCTATTCCGACAGATCTGGCAGTCAGACTAGCAGACTGTTACCGCCAAATGAATCCCGACACTGTCTGGATTCACAGTCCCGACAATCCCAATCAGGCCTGGTATCTGTATAAAGACGGAATCCAAACCCTGTTCGTCTGTATTCAGGATTCCTTCCAGGAATGGCGAGGTGGCCGCATAGGATGGTTAACTGCGTGTTTTCGCATAGGATCTGTTCCCCTCGATATGACCCTATCTGTCCCTGGCTTTCGATGGATCTGGTCAGACAAGGTGTTTTTGAACGGTGACGAACAGGGTTGGATCGATGATGGGCCGTTCCACTGGTACGGATATCAATGGACGAGCTGTTTGAGGCCTAGTCGGTGCTATGCTATTGTCGTGTGATTTAGATTATATCTAAGTAGAATGGAAGAGCCAAAGCACGTCCCGAAAGTCCTCGCCTACGAGTATTTGGAGCATCCGTTGTTCTGGGCCCACATCCTGAACGCTGTGTTTATTTTGATCGCTGTATTAATTATTGTCTTTCATTTGAAGCTGGTAAGAAACATGGGTACCTATCAGTTGCTCATGTTGTCTCTCGCATTTTCGATTAGTGTCGGGGTTCACGGTTTAACGCATATGGCTTTAGAAAAGGCCTATGGATACAATCCGTTGAAAACTTTGCTCCACGGTAAATGAACATCCCACATCTAGGTGCCATACATTTTTTCCTTAAGATTGTTGTTAGGCAACAGACATCCTGTTCGTCTTTGTTTGTATATCTAAAATTATATGATTAAAACCCAAGAGAAGCAGCCCCAGCCCTATTGTATGCTTTATTCGCATCTTTCGCAGCTTTGAATATTTTAGTTTTAATTTCTTTTAAGGTTGCTTCATTTGTGGATGAATTTTTATGTAAGGCTTGAGCAATTAGATTAGCAACTTTTAAATCTGTTTCTTTTGTAAGAGCCCGCATAATTTGTGAACGTTTATCAACATTACTAGCATATGTTGTACCTGGCCATAATTTAGTTAAAAAAACCATTATTTTTCTAGCATTGACTGGATATGCTCCTATCGGCTGAGATACACCCTCACCAGAACTTTGTTCTAATCTAGCACTTAAAGCTGCTAGTTTTTTATCCTCTGAACTTGTCCAAAGATTTTTGATCGGCACATCATTTACATAACCGCTAGAATAAGCACGTGGATCTTGCGTACTAAATGCTGTCCCTGGTTGACCAAAATACCTTTCAGGATATTTATTTAGTGGTAAAGTTTTTGTCGGACTGGTTGCTGTTCCCCAAGCTACCCCCCCTCGCATCTTCCGCGTCCTCCGTCTCTTCATCATTCGCTTCTTCGTCCCCTTCATCTATTATACCTAAAGAAAATCAACCTAAACTCGCAACTCCATATTACTGTAATACAAATGGAATCCTCCCCCGTATATGGCCTTTTAATGATCCTCTTTATTGGATGTGGGGTCATAGGCCTCTTTGCGATAATCTATATTGGCTATAGGCTAGTAAAGTTCTGGAAAGACAGACAGATTCGCCTGAGAACAGTGTCGGACCCTGAACTAGAGCCGATAGCAGCTGTTTAATTAGAGACAAGTCCCTTCAATCGTACAGACGCCTGATTCGCAGTCTAGATTTGTGTTACATGACTGGCTGACTACATAGGAAACAACAGGAACAGATCCTAGGCCAAACCAGGGAGCAAACCAACCCCATCCTCCGCTTCCTCCATCCCCATACAGGCCTCTACCGTAGCCATAGCCTCTTCCATACCCTCCATGATACCCACCTCCGTGACCACCTCCTCCATGGCCAAATCCGCCTCCTCCATGACCACCTCCTCCGTGACCACCAAATCCACCGCCGCCTCCTCCATGACCACCTCCTCCGCCTCCATGACCTCCACCACCACCGCCTCCACCACCACGAAAGCCATCATCCAAAGGCTTTCTCATAAGAAATATCGCAATCACAGCTATTCCAAGTAGAACAGCAATTGTGAGTCCGTTCATTCCTACCCTTTACGCATAAAATTTGACTGGGTATGATGTATAACTTATACACCATACCCATCCATAATGTTTATCATTGCTCTCTTTATCAGCTTTCTATCCTCTACTCATACAGCGACCACAAATGGCCAACCATCAGTCATGACTGTTCAAAACTGTAATCAGGCATCTGTCTTTCAAAATATCTCCTATGAATTTATACCTTATAACACGACCTATGAGTCCAAACAACTCTTGTCAACAACCTATCATGTGCCCTATGTTATAAAGGGTGGATCTGTGACGCTTGACTGTCATTTCAATGGAGTGTCAGTGGTTAGTCAGACAACACCACTCTGCGAGTATCTCTCTTGTCCCGTGGTCCCAGGACCTCATAGTACAAGGAGGGACGCAGAAACACCCCCCGTTATAGGAACACTCGCATGTACTATGAAACTTAATGATAACTACAATAACAATCTCCTGTGTTCCTATATTACCTTGTCTCAGCCAATAAGTCTAAATTCGTAAGCCTCGTCCAAGGCTTGGTTCAGGTCCTCCTAGTCCAGCTATTGCTGGACTAGGACCTGGACTAGGACTAGGACCTCCTAGTCCAGCAATTGCTGGACTAGCAACAGCCCTTGCTGCCCTCCTTGTATTATTTCGATACTGTTTCGCAGCCAATATTTTTTTCACTCCATCCTGATATAAATTCTCACATTTTGAATAATATTTCACTAATAGGTCACGGGCCTTATCATTAATGCGATCCACCTCAGGGAGCCCCTTCTTAATGACATTTGGATTCAGCTCGACCTTCATGCGACTCCCTGTCTCATCGATTTTGAACAATTCCCTGAGAAGAGACCCACAGTTAGCCGTGTGAACCACCTGTTCCTGAAACAACGCATTTACTGATGCGTTAACATCCGCCGCAGTTCCCTGATCTAGAATGACCTTTCCTGCCAGGGGTCCATCTGACTCCTTCGCAGAACCGCACGCCTTCTCCATGCGACGATCCCTCATGCCAATGCGAATTTCCTTGGGTACGTGAGCAGGATCTGCTCCAACGGCAATTTTCTGTCCCGTTTCCCGTATTATACGGGCCTTTTCAGGATCCCCGTCCCCATACGCCAGTTCATAGCGTTCTGCGAGTCCCAGCATGAAATCGCGGTAAGGTCCAAGAGTATCCTTGATATCCATGACAATCTTGGGATTCTTGTACTGAACAAAGTCATAGAAGAGCTGGGTCAACGCGACCAGGCCCTGGCTCTTTTCCACGGCCTCCCCTGGCCCTGTCACCCCCTCTGTCCCTGAAACAAGAAACTTGGACTTACAGATGTCCGATTCGAAGAATCCAGGCATGACGGGCTGGGCCTTTAGGAGCTGAAGACCTCTTGCCAAACAGGCAGGAATGGGTTTCTGTTTTGTCAGAGCGACCAGCGTCTTTTCCAGGTGGAGGGGGGCAGGAGCATCTCGGTCCGCCTCGATAAAGCCAGTGAGGGATGAAGAGGATCTAGGATCTTTTCCCCAGATATCTGAGGACGACGAGTTCCTCGTCGTGGTGATCGTTCGTCCCTGTTTTCGCTTAATTTCTTGGAGGAGCTTGTCCATGATGGCCTTGAAAAAATCAAAGGGGGTCAAGGGCCGGCCCGATCCAGTGTCAATCGTATAATCCGATACGCCGGCATCAAAGGTAAACTCTGTTTGTCCTATGAGCTGTCGAATCCCATCTTCATTGAGATCCTTTTGACTAGAATCACCTCTCGGCCGCGTATAATTGAGACCCGTGAGCTTGATGCGATTATTGGTGAATCCTTGGACCTGGAGTTCTAGAAGACGCCGGCTGCCATCGATGGTTGTGTAGAAAAACCCGATGTTACTGGCCGTAAAAAGGGATTCAGGGGGCCTAAAGAAGATCTGGCGACCTGATGTGCCACCACCGCGATTCTGGAGCTGATAGCCGAGTTCGAGGCCCTCGGGTGTTCTTCGTTCTGTTGAACCCGTGTAGCGTTCCAGGAATTTAAAATTATCGGGGAGATTATTTGCTCCTCCATAGAATAGCCTATTTCGCCGCGTTTGTCTGCGACCATAGTAATCATTGGTCCTGAATGGATCTCGCCTATAAAGATCTCTATAAGGATCTCTATAGAGATCATATCGTCTGTCATATCCTAGCCCTGGTAGGCGAATCTCCTTTCTGTCCTTGTACTGTGATAGGCCGCCGCGACCCTCTGATCCTGGGGTACCGAGCCGCTCATTTTCTAGACCCCTGTATAGCCCTGAACTTGTGGTGGCGTTGACATCTTCTAGAAGGGTTAACGCTAAGGCCCCGTAAATCTGGAAGATGCGAATATAGTAATAGGCCACAAAGATACAGGTACTTTGACGTTCTAGCTTTTTCTCGTTGGACAAGTGCTCGAAGTTCGCATAAGGACGGAAAAAGATGCGACCGCCGTCCTTGAACTCGGGAGCGATATCCAAGTCGTAGAAGGTCTTGTCGAGTTTGCTGCCAAGGAACATCACGTATTTTTTACATTCGCTCGGATTGGACATCTTGTAAAAGTCTCGGATGTTCAGCTCGGAGAGCATATAGTCTAAGATGCGATTCACAACCAACAGCGTCGACTGCTGTTGATTCATTGTACTCATCGATGATCCCATGGTTCCCTATGGAAACTTGGTAAATAAAAAATAGGCCATTTGATATTACATTACTTAGTAATAACCATAACCGTAACCTAGTTACTTAGTAAAGAACTTTTCATTAAGTGCGTTACATGATAATTAATATTTCATGCTGATTCGTTACTTTGTAACGAATCATTGTGAAAGATCCATTATTTAGTAAAGAACTTCTCAAGATCCCCAGCATGTAATTCCAGCCGTCTCAAACACTTTTGTAAAGTCGCAATGGAGATTTCACTGACCTCAGCGATCTGGGTCAATGGAACATCCAGCACTTCGCATCGTTTCAAGACAAAGGCCACGCATCCTGCTGCCAGACTAGGCGGCATGTTCTCTTGACCAAGACCCAGCTCTTCGACCCGTTCGGCCACCCGAATACACAGAGTGGTCAGATGATCTGCCTGGGCCCTCTGTAATGGCAGTTTACTGAGAGGCACGGCAATGTATTCGACGGCCTTCGTGGACGACGAGGGATTCTTGGACTTACTGTTATTGTTCAGGAGTCCCTTCTGTCTGGCCATGGCCAGCACTTCCTGGAGCTGCTTCAAGGCCTTCGTGAAGGTCGCCGAGGATAGGCCGAACATCTCAGCGATATCCTTGGGCTTTCTGGGACTGCCGGATTCCTTCAGAACCAGATACATACAGCCGGCAAGCATGGCGTCCCTAGACAGACCCTGGCGACCCCCGATTTCCTTGATGGTGATATACAGGGATCTGCTGGCTTCAATGGCCGACTGGTTGATCCCGTGGTTCAGGCCAATCAGGGTCAACCGTTCATTGGCCTGAATCAAGGATCGTTCCTTATAAGGCACCGTGTTCCAGGTGTGATACTTGCGAACCTTATACATGGTTTTGGCCGCGGACCCGTAGGATCCGAGAATCACCGTACCGAGGGAGGCCTGTGGTAAGGAAGGGTCCTGAGCAGCACCGACTCTTGTGGGATCGCCGCCACGATCGTCGTTGCTGAAGAAGCGGTACTCGGCTGTTGTGTCGAAGGGGCGGCTAATCACGTATCCACAGGTTTTACAGGTGACCAGCTCAGACAGGTCCATGGAGTCTTTTGATGAGCAGACGGGGCAAATGTCACAGTCATCAGATGCTTCTGTTGATGTAGCAACAACTTTGGCAGTAGCAGAACAAGACTCCGAAAAACCATCCTCTTCGTCAAACCAAGACACTGGTGTTTCCAACCTCGGTGTCTTGGATGTTTGAAATCTGTTGAAGAGTAATTCCATGGTCTTTATATTGACCAGAATCTTATTTCAATTTTAATACGCAAGTAGATCTTTAATGCTTGCGACGACGAGTAGATCGCTTCTTGCTCTTACAAGCATTGTTGATCTTGGTCATGGCCTTGTTGAGGCGACGAAGAGCCTGCTTGTGAGACTTGGTGCGACGGGCACCACCGCTCATGCCAGTGACGCCCTTGGCAGCAGCATTTGCGGCGGCATTCGCTGCTGTCTTCTCAGCGGCAGCAGCATTGGCAGCATTCTTAGCAGCCTTTGCTGCCGCAGCAGCAGCCTCTTCCTCCGCCTTTCTGGCTTTATTAGCAGCATTCTTCGCAGCAGCGTTGTTGGGCGTAGTCATGGAGTTCATTCGGGTTCTACTATATCCCCATATTTTTCCCCAGTCCAAGAAGAGTAAATGTCCGTCCCCAAACAAGGAAACGAAAATCGAGAATCCATTCTGCCAAATTCGCAGCCCGCCGGATTCGGGTTTCTAGGCAGTCCGTACAACGTCGCCGATTCCCTCCTGGCTCCTGCCCAGGTCGGAGTTCATCGAGGCAACGAAATGGGATCTGTCATTGATGCCGTAAAGGGTGTGGCTTTTTACACGGACCAGATCGGCTTTGGCAACAGCTCGTCTAAACTCACCCAAGGAATGCCATTAAAACCCCTCGGTCTCAACTACTTTATGAACACCGGACAGACCTGTTCGAATGGGGCGAAAATGTACCAGTACTTTGAGGGTATCCCGACAGGAAATGCCCTCGGATCTAGGGTCCAAACGGCCATGAAAGAGATGGGTATGCCGGCCTTACAGGGTCTGGTGCCAGGCATGATTGAGGACGCACAGGGTGCCTTGAATCCTGGTCCCCTTCTGAATGCGATGCTCGGATCAGGCTATCCACAGTGTCGCCTGGTAAAACGACAGGTGGGAGACGCCTACGGTCATATCAAAGACCCCGTGGATGGCACCGTTTGGATCGAACAGCCTGACACGGCGGTGAAGGGCCCAGATGGCCTCATGTACCAGGAACGATGGGTCCAGGATACCGATAATCAAGGGAATCCGATCAGTCTGGATCGAGATCAATGGGTCAATGAACCCAAGACCATGAACCCTGATGGTTCCCCTGTTACAAAGGAAGGCTTCTCAAGTTCGCTCATTACACCCGTGTCCATGGGTGTCCTTGGAATCTTACTAGTGATCGCCTTTGGAATCCTAAGAAAAAAATAAATATACTAGTGATGAATAGTTATATAAATTTATGAACTCATAAATTTATATAACTATAGGTCTAATACAGAATTACTTTCCAAACTTCGTAAATGCCATATAGGCCGATGCTCCACCGAGTAACTGAGCGACCGCATATCCTAGAAGTTGTGATCCGTTCAAATCCCCGTTCAAAAACATGGACACAGACACTGCCGGATTCACATGTCCACCAGATACCGATCCGATTAAATAGATCACGAGGGCCAGAGTCCCACCGATCACAAGGGGATTTCCATTCGACGCAAAAATAGACAGGATAAAGAGGAACGCACCTAGATATTCGGCCAAATAGGATGTCGTATCAATCTTCATTCTTTTTACTGGGGAGAAAAGTCATTCACGGGTTGACTGATAGGGTTTGTAATACTGTTTCCATTTGTTGGGAGTGTCAATGTACATTCGCAGGCATTTACGACTGCCTGGTTTACCTGATCAACTGTGTACAGAATAGGAGTTGAGACCACCGTATTGGGGTTCGCACGATAATACATGGTCTGGCTGCCCGTAGTGATCTCTGTGATCTTGGAAGCATTATAGTAACCACTCTGGGGATTGTAGGTTGGTACAAAGGTACCTGTGAGAGCAACATTCTGTCTAGCACGGGCCTTCGTAAAAAAAGCGGCCTGGTTTCTATCAGCCTTGAGTTTTGTCAGTTGGGAGCAGTCGGAGTTACGAAGAGACATTCTAAAGGTAGGTTAGATTTTTATGGGTATGAAATGACAATATTAGAACTTCCATATACAAGTGTATATCCAGTAGTTCCAAAAGTCGTTGGAAGTTGTAGAAGTGCTCCAATAAGTTGTGCTGGAGTTACGCTCGTATAATTTACTAAATTAAAAGACACATTCAGTATTGTATTAGATCCACTAGGAGTTAATGTGGGTGAATTACTGTTAAAAAATCCGTTATTTAGATTCGTTGAAAGTGTAGTATTTACGAATGATTGAAGAGATGGTGATACTGACGGGGTTGGAGTGCCTGTATTAAATAATATTTGATTTACTATTGTACTATATGAGAATGATCCAGTAAATACTAAATTAATATTGACAGTGGCATTATTAGGAACACCTGACGGATCAGGTGTTCCTAATTGTATTGTATATGTATTTGGATTTGGGCCAGGAGGCGGTGATGGACCAGGGGGAGGAGTATTGGAGGTGGTCCATCCTGGATTTAAAATACCTGGACTCGCCCAGTTCTGTCCTCCATATAAAACAACATTTACTGGAATGGATGTATTGATCGCTTGAATAGCAGCAACTAATGCCGTCGCGTAATCATTTGCCAAAGGGCTTTCCCAAAACATGAGACCATTGAGCCATTGATTAAGTGCTGTTCCTGGTCTCGCAGCAAGAATTAGAGCCTGAGCTGCCAAAACACCCGAAACGATATCTGGAGCGATAGATGATACATCTGGGATAGGTATAGGAGAAGATCCTCCATTTGTATCTACGAGTAATCCAATATTAACTAGGGGTTTATTTGTAGTTGTAGCGGAGAGACAGAGGTAACCAAGCTGGGCTAGTATATTTGTAAAGTTGGCCCCCCCAGGATATTGATCTGGTGACTGATTATAATACTGCATGTTAATCTGTGAAAAATTTCCAATGTTATTTACATCTAGGAGGGCGGGACTGCCACCTGTAGACCCGTTTAGTGTTGTAATGGTCGCACTTTCTGATGTATAGGCTTGATACGCACCATTCGCATTAAATCCAGAAGGAAACCCTGTAGGATTAAATAAATAGGGAGGTTGAGGAGCACATGTGATCAGTTTATAGGGGGCATTGGATCTCGTTGTACTTAAGAGGGCTGTCATTACTGTTTTATCAGCCACAGCTGGATTTTCAAAATCAAAATCCACACCATCGAATGCGAAGGGAGCTCCTGCGTCCGTTGTCAAGGCATACCAGTTAAGAGGATTAGGACTAGAAGTCTGTCCTAACATAGAATAACAGATGCTCTGTGCTAACTGAGTAGCAACAGTTGTATTTGATATATCCGAAACGGTGAATGAAGATCCCCCAAGACTTATAAGAACTTTAGCACCAGCCGCTTGAAGTGCCTGTAAATACGCAAAGACTCCGTTATAAGGGAATCCTCCTGCTGTTGTATATTGTATCGCTTCGCCTGATGCGGCAGAAAAAGTAAATGGTAAAATGGTTCCAAACACTGAATCAATCCACCAATTTACTGGTCCAATTGGATTTGAATAAGCTCCGTTATGGATCAAGAACCCCATAATGTAAGTCTGACCTGTTAGATCTCTGGACGTATTATTTGAATTCGTATTATTGACACTATTTAACGTGTTATAAGGCACAGAAATAACCGTATCAGGAAATGCCCTGTAATACGTCGTATAATCACCATTGATCAGATTATTCACGGAACTTTGAGCAGTGATTCCCGTCTGAGGATTAATCCCTCGCACGTAGACACCGTCTTTAGCTTCTGCCTGAGCAGTTGTCCGTTGGCTAAAAAAACTAAACTGTGTCCGATCCCTTGTCAGTCGAGTCAGATCCGACGAATCAAAGTTTCTTGTCGTCATTCTATTCTTACAACTCCTTTTCGACCTCTAGATCGCCCCTCAGCAACTTCTGATTCGTGATTAGCCTGCTACCCACACACATCGTTTCAAGTTCCTGAAGCAGCAGTTTCGACGCATAGGGAATCTGGATATGGCTGAAGTTCGTGGTGTTCCCGCAACCACGACAGGCCCAGATGCCCTCCTTGTCATTGGCGATGGCCAGGAGTCCACAGTCCTTACAGGAATAGCACAGGAACGCATCGGAACATTCCATGAGACGCTCCTTGGTAAACTCGGCCATGCCATGACCAATGACGCAATCACGTTCCATCTCACCGAATCGCAGACCACCTTCACGAGCTCTGCCCTCAGCTGGCTGCCTGGTCAGCATCACAAGCGGTCCTGAAGCACGACTGTGAAGCTTATCTGCTGAGCAGTGTCTCAGACGCTGGTAATAGCAGGGGCCAATGAAGATGCTGGTCTCCATTTGTCGCCCCGTATAGCCGTTGTACATGATCTCATTGCCGTATGGCTCCATTCCATATTCGTCCCTCAGAATTCTGGCCATGTCTTCCACTGTAGTCGCATTGAATGGCGTTCCGTCCCCTAAGGCTCCCGTCTCGCATCCGATCTTGGATAGCAAGGTCTCCATGAGCTGAGCAATCGTCATACGAGACGGAATCGCATGAGGATTGATGATCAGATCGGGCACAATACCAGACCCAGTTTGAGGCATGTCCTCAGGATTCAAGATCATTCCCATGGTACCCTTCTGACCATGGCGACTTGAGAACTTATCCCCAATCTCGGGGATTCTGTCCTGTCGCATGCGGATCTTGGCGAACGAATAGCCCTCCCCATTCCTGTTCTTGTAGACCTTGTCCACATAGCCACTTTCGTTGTTTCGGGGCGTCTTAGATACATCGCGACACGTCTTGGAACCCGCGGGCAGAATCTTGCCCGTGGCGACCCTCAAAGGCACTACCTTGCCAATGAGTACATCATCGGGCGTGACGTACTGGTTCTCAGGTATAAATCCGTCGTCTCCTACCTTGTCATAATTCGCATTCTTCATGTGCTTTGTGGTCTCCACCTCGGGCCGACAGAAGCGTTCCTCTTCCCCTGATGACTGATTCTTCTTCTCTTCGTCCTTATACGTCCTGTAGAAGATACTTCGGAACCGGCCTCGGTCCAAGGCACCCCTGTTAATCATATTGGAATCCTCCTGATTGTACCCTGTGTAGGTCATGATGGCGACGATCACATTGGCACCCGCAGGGAGCTTCTGGGCACCATAGAACTTGCTCATGTAGGGACTGACCATGGGAATCTCAGGATAACAGAGGAGATGGGCCATCGCATCGAATCGCTCCTCAAAGTTCAGGGCGTAGAGACCCATGGCCTGCTTTGCCATAGCCGACTGATAGGCATTTCTGGGACTCTGATTGTGATCGGGAAAGGGGATCATGGACGCAATGGTGCCGAGGGCCACACAGGGATGGATCTCGGTATGAGTCGTGTCCTTGTCCTTGAGGGCCGTCTCGTAGTCCATCGCAATGTAGGCCCCCTCCGTTTCACCTGCGTCCAGATACTCCACAATACGCTTGCCAGAGGGCGTCGACCACAACAACAGTTCATTCCAGCCCTTAATCGACATTACCTGATTTCGAAGCACATGACTGGTATCCGCAGCGATTTCTCGTAGGCAAGGGGCATATAGTAAGGGCCTGAGCACACGGCCTGCCTCTGTCGAGATCCAGAGCTCCTTGAACGCATTCTTCCAGACAATCCCTGTGTGAATATGGATCTCCCCTGATCGCTTGGCCTTCCTCAATGCGTCAATAAGTGGCAAGGTATCTTCGACGCCTACTGTACCAATCCAGGCACCATTCAGGAAAATCCGACTGTGCGTATGCTTCTCGGCTACCGTGGTCTCCTTCAAGGATCGTAAGGTCCCGAGACGCTTCATGAATACGTAGATGGTCGCAGGACTGGAGAAGATACTGATCCTGGCTGTCGCCGACAGATTCTTAACTACACCTACACCGTGACCTTCTGGAGTTTCACAAGGATCCACGTAGCCCCACTGGGTATTGTGGAGCTTACGAGGCTCTACAAGCTTGGCCGTCTTGTCCACGGGAACAAACACCCTACGCATATGGGACAGATAGGACGCATAGTTGAGACGATTCAGCATCTGACTCACACCGACCTTGGCTGGTCCCGCGACCTTGCCATTGCCGAAGTTGCCCGTGGCCATGGACGACCTGAGTGTCACGTCGAGAATGGTAGATTTAATGATCTTGTTGATGTTATTAATATTCACGATTTCCGACCAGTTCCCCGTGGCCTTCCACGAGCCTCCGTGGATCTCCTTGGCCAAGCAGGCTCGCATGTCCTTCACCATGCGATTATTGTACGTCTTTCGCATCAAGTCGGCGAGCAGAAATCCAGGAATATCCACACGCTTATTGGGATACGCATCTCTGTCATCCTTGGGCATACGCTGACTCGACACCCACAACGCTTTCCTTGTCATGTGAGCAAGGAAGCAGGCCTTATCGTATTCCATGCCCTGGGCACCGATCTGAGGGAAGAGTTCCTCTGCTAAGATATCGGAGACGACCATCTGTCGCTGGGACTTGGCTGACCAGGACGAGATATGCTGGGACAGCCATTCGATGGCCAGGGCCTTCGTGGTAATCGAGGACGCATCGTGAATGCTCTCCTCCAAGATGTTCTCATAGATGGGATCTCCCTCTGGGCCGACAATCAGCTCACAGATATCCTGATCGGATTCAATGCCGAGAGCCCGAAACAGAATCCAGAGCGGGATGTCCGTCTTGATCCTTGGAATGGTGGCCTTGAGCATCAAGATCAAATTGTTCTTGGGATGATAGACAATCTTGACCGCATTGGATTTGGGTACCTGATCATTATCAGGACCAATACACTTGATCTCCACAACCTCCTTTTCCTTCGCATTTCCTCGCCCCGTCTTGAAACTGAAGGGACGGTTCTCAGACATACGCTCAATGCTCTGAAGGGTTCTTTCACCGCCCATGATGACAAAGTAGCCCCCATCATCCTCGGCACATTCTCCTAACAAACGAGGCTCCACGTGCTTCTGATCGTACAAATGGCAGTACTTGGACTTGACCATGATGGGGATCTTGCCCATATGGACATTGGGAAAGACGCGTACCTTGGACTCCTTGATACCGCCACGGGTATGATCGATGAAAGTCGTGGTTACCTTTACGTCCACGTTCAAGGGTGCCGAATAGTTCAGATTACAGTCCCTGGCATCCTTGGGCAACATGCGATGAACCGCACCATTGTTCTCATAAATGGTCGGCTTTCGCATGGAAATCTTCTCAAGTTCGAGACTGATTTCATATTCATGACGAACAGGTGGTTTGGCGATTGCTACGTCAGTTGTAATAGTCGATGCGGCGGCGGCAGTGATTACTTGATTGGTATGGTGGATCAGAGCATTGGCTGCGGTGGTACTTAAACCCGTCGCAGCTGCTAAGGCAGATCTGGGACCGGCCAAAGGAATCTCCGGTGATCCACGGGCTAAAATGGGATTCGCCATGGAAATGATTTCGGGAATGTCCTTTTCAATAAATTGATTGAAGGACTCCTTCTGATGAGCTAATGGATCTTCATCCTTGAAATGAGCATTCAAAAGGTGCCTGTAGGTCGGTAATCGATCTTCTGTGGATGTGTTCATGTTAGCGATCAAGACAGATCCGAACCGATTTCAAATTTACCAAAACATACACATAATCCTTTATCCTTTATGTTCGTCAAAGATAATGTCGATCTTTAATAGGTCATGGAATCTACGACAAAAACGGTTCAAATTGTGGGCGGGGCCCATATATCGGGAAGGAGGCGAAGTAAAAAAGCGGAGAAGGCTCCACCACAGGTCCAGAAGGGCGGATCGCATCAAGAGATCACGATCACAAGATCAGAACTTCAACAACGATTGACACCCCAGCCATCGGGCTATACCAGTCCGAGTCCTTTGACTACAGGCTCATCCTTTAAAACGGCATTCGATCCCCTTCTCACCCCAACTCAAAAAAATCAGCCGATTCCTGTGAGCGTTTCTGGACCTCCAGTTGTACCGATAGGTCAGGCTGGCGGCAAGGTGAAACTGGATAAATCACCCCCTACCAAGAAGGTCCGATTGGAACCCAAGAAGGACTTAAAGGACTTGCCGAAAGATTCAAAGAAAAAGAAGACGCGTAAAATTACAATGGGATTAGTATCCCTCAAGAAGCGACAGACCAGGGCTAAAAAAATCAGTGAAAAGGTCAAGGAAATGCCTATTGAAAAGCTAAGGAAACATCTTATTGAACGCAATCTTATAAAACCGACGAGCAAGGCTCCCGAGTCGATTTTGCGTCAGATCGCTGCGGATTCACAAATTGTGTCAGATGGGATTTAATTTTTACTTTTTTTGTAGGTAGTATTTTATAGAAAATACTGAAATTTATTTTCTAGGAAATAGTATACATGACAACTCCAAACTATTCACCTACATTGGGTTCCTACACAGCAACAACAGACTCTATTACTCTTAATTGGTCACCACCTTCAGTACCCATAGCATATTATCAAATTAGTCAACAAGATCTTTTAGGAAGGTATAATATTATTACTAATAGCGTTACCAGTGAAGGTTATTATGTAGATTATATCAGTTCCTCTTCTACATCATATACAATAGGTGATTTAGTGGAAAATACAACATATTCCTTCCAATTAATATATTGGTGGAATCTTTCAGATGGAACATCGGATTATGCCAATTTACCTATATCCGCTACTACAGCTTCAACCACTACTACAACGACCACAACTGCGGCACCAAGCACTACAACAACAACCACAACTGCGGCACCAAGCACTACAACAACAACCACAACTGCGGCACCAAGCACTACTACAACGACCACAACTGCGGCACCAAGCACTACTACAACTACCCCACCAGCCACTACAACTTCAACTACTACAACCACAACTACCCGTGGCCCAGTAACAACTGCCCCACCAGCCACTACAACTTCAACTACTACAACCACAACAACTACTACAATTCCTCCTTATCCCTCAGCACCACAAAATCTTATTGCTAAATCTCAAGACGGTAGTGTTTTATTAACATGGAATGAACCAGCAAACACAGGTATCTCAGCAATTACAGGTTATTCTATAAGCTCTGTTCCACAAAATAATGGTGTAACATTTATATCATCGACATCTGCGACAGTATCTGCTACGAATGGTACAAAATATACTTTTAATGTTAAAGCAACCAATAGTAATGGTACTAGTCCCATCAGTAATAGTGTGTCCGCTACACCTCTTCAGGCGTACAGTACTATTGGCACTCAAGTATCATCATTAAATACAACCTCTAAAACAGGAATTAGTAATGGTGTATCACATATTTTTACAAATGTTACCGCAAGTATTAAAAGTAATCCAACATCTTCTGTAGATTTGCTAACAAATGTAGGCGTCGCAACATTAGGAACAACGACTAGTCCATATATAAAACGTATTATAGCTAGTAATATTATAACGAATATAGTAAATACTGCGTTAAGTACAAATACACCCGCTTCATCTAATACGATGGACGTAAGAGGAGCTCAACAAGCCGCACAACAAGTGGCCCAATTATCTCTAGTAAACACTGTGAATACTCTGAATCAAACAGGTGATTTGTCAGGGATAATCGCCTTAACTATAGAAATGGGAAAAAATGTGAGTTTAGTGAAAAATCCTACTCCTCTTACAAGTGAGCAGACAACCTCACTTCTTTCTCATAAATCAAATATATCGAATCCTCCAACCTCCCTCCTATCAGTCGTTCCAGATTATACTACTAAGTCAATCAAACTAACTGGAACGTCTTATATTTCATTTGTACCAGATGTCCAGTATTTTGTTAATTATAAAGGTCATCAAGTATTCATGACCTATGATAGTACTAGTAAAAAGATTAATGTATCCTATACAGCGGATGGATCTATAACATCATATAATGTTGGAGATTCGATACCATTTATAAATCCTTCTGGTAATCCAAATTCAAATGCTATAGCACTATTTAGCTCGCGTGTATTTACGATTGGATCAGGCGGATTAGAAGTAAATGAGGTAACCAATGTTGTTGCGACAACAAGTAATCAATCAGCAACCGTTACATGGACAAATCCATCATCATTAGCTGTGCCCTATTCTAATATTGTTACAATTACAACGAATGGAACTTCCACGGCATATCCTATTGATGCTTCTAATACATTTACTGTGACAAATCTACCGATAGGAGCACTTGTAACTTTCCTAGTACAAATCTCAGTTAATGACAACGGGAATATTACAAATTCAGATGGACTTGTTTCAAATCAAATCAAAATTAATAATCCTAATTATGTCCCTTGCTTTCCTAAAGGCACAAGACTCTTAACAGCCACTGGATATAAACCTGTCGAAGACATTGAACAGGGTGAATTAGTGGTAACAGCCGATGGCCGCCGTGTTCCAGTTGTCGTCAGGAGTAGGACAATTGAAGAAACAAATGAAGAGACTGCTCCTTATACTATACCTAAATCTTCCCTTGCCCCGAATATCCCTAGCCATACTGTCCGTCTATCTCCAAGACATGCGATCCAACTCAAAAAAGGTCTGTGGATGCTCCCCTTCGCGGCAGCCAAACTAGGTAATACCAAGGTGGTTCAAGAAAATATAGGTCAGCCAGTGACCTACTACCATTTTGAATGCCCCAACTACTTCACAGATAACTTGGTGATTGAAGGTGGCGTAGTCGTCGAGTCCTTTGGTAACAAAAATATCAAGAAGTTCCCTTACACCTACAATCCTGGTCTCAAGGGATTCACCAGGGCAGCACAGGCCACACGTATCACGAAGTAAGCCAGTCCTTCGTTTCGTAATAATACACGTCGCTGCCATCATCAAACTGGAATCGCGTGAGCCAGCCACAGTCCAAACAGTGAAACACTGTTAATCCATGTACGTCTCCATTTGAATGACATCCTTCGATCAGATTTCGTTGGTGGATCTTGTTGGACGAACAGGTTGGGCATTGATTAAACTTGTTCTTGAAGAACTCTTTTCTAGCTTTGTCTGAATCCATAGCTACTCTTTACTACAAGCCCTGACTATTATCAAATTTAGACCTAAAGTATGACAGCATTAAAATAATAATGTACGAGGAATATGGGACCTTCTATAAACAATATTATGAGAAATATGGGCCTAAAACAGCCATATTTCTCATGGTAGGCTCTTTCTATGAACTATATGATGTCTTAGACAAGGATACAGGAGAGACTCTGTATAATATCAAGGATGTCACTGATTTCTTAGGAATCCAGCTGACACCAAAGAAGGATCTGCCGGCCTCTTATAATCCTGTTGATAGTAAACCTGTTGATGGTAAACCTGTTGATAGTAAACTATCAACTAAACAAGGCCTATTCGCCGGCTTCCCCGACTACGCCCTTCATAAACATGCGGCCAGACTCACCACAGCCGGCTGGACCGTGGTAGTTATTGATCAGGTAAAGGACAAGGCCGGCAAGGTTATTAAACGCGTTCCTAGTCGCATTCTGAGCCCCTCAACTCACGTGGAGGCGATGTCAGCCAATGAGACACCCTATCTGACAGCTCTGTTCTTCCAGCTCCCCGCCTTCGGTGTTGCCACACTCGATCTGACAACCGGTCAGACAGTTACATATTCAGGAACAGTTCAGGGACATACAGATGTCTGGACGGCAGATGATCTATGCCAACAGCTGACCCTCTTTCAGCCAAAAGAACTTCATGTGTTTTATATGGACTCTGTCCAAGAGAGCCATGTTCGTCGCCTTTTAACGAATCAGACCATTCCGATCTTCATGAAGCCCCTCAAAACGCTCGGATCCTTCACGAATCATGCTGCCAATGCTGAGTATTTGCGACGCATCTATTCCATAAAGTCTATGTTGCCACCCTATGAGTATCTTGGAATTGGTACAGCATTAGCTGTACCTAATACAAGTCTAACTGCTCTCCTTCTGCTCCTCCAAATAGTGGAGGAACACATTCCCTCTGCCCTCCACAGTTTCCAGAGGAACAGTCCCTGGATCCCCCATCAAAATCTTTTGTGCGGGAACCATGCCCTACAACAGCTCCAGATGGATGCCGTCGTCAATCTCTTCAGTCCCTGTCTAACCTCAATGGGTAAGAGGTCACTCGGTCACAGACTTCTCCGTCCTTTGACCCAGGCCTCTCTGATCGACCGACGCCTAACAGAGGTCGGAACACTGATGGGGGCAGACCCAGATATTCTAAAACTCATCAAAACTCAGCTCCGCTTTATTGGGGATCTGCCCCGTATACACAGGAAAGTCTTGTTAGCCACTGTCACCGCCCAAGAATTCGTAATCCTGGGACAAAGCTATCTGGCCGTCGAGATGCTTTTAACTAAGGTGCCCATCCTTGAACCGCCGCACCATCTTCTAGAGCAACTGAACCTATACACAACCGTTTTCAATGAGCACATTGATCTGGAGAAGGCCATTCAAGCAAGTCAAGATCTGACACCCTACACGGATTCAAGGGCGATAACCATCGAGTGTCAGATCAAAACAGTTCTGGAATCCCTCGAACAACATAGGCTCCAGATCAGCCAGATAGCTGGCCTATCTGTCGACGTGCTGAAGCTCGAGGAGCGAGAAAAAGAGCCCTTTGGTATTCGTGTTTCCGCATCAACGCTGGCGGTTCTTAAAACCCTGATGAATAAACTCCCGAAGGGCACCACGTTTCAGACGCTCAAATCGGGCGGCTGGATGGACACTCCCGCCCTCTCCACCCATAATCAACAGCTCATCAAACTCCGAGAACAGCTCGTACAGGCAGCCCGTGATATCATCCTCAGCACCTGTTCGTCTATTTCCGAGGCCGGCAAATCGGTGTGGACAGACGTAGAGGAGTGGATTGCTCATCTGGACTGTACCTTTGCGATCGCCAGAACGGCGAAGGAACGGGGCTTCGTAAGACCCGTTGTAGACATGGAGAAAGGCGACGCCTATCTTAACATTGAATCTATTCGGCACCCCCTAGTCGAGAACACGGGATCACGTGTCCCCTATGTAAAGCATGATATAGCACTGGGTCATGACAGTAGAAGCTGGCTGGTCTATGGCATGAACGCCAGTGGCAAGTCGACGCTTATGAAGGCCACGGGGATCGCAGTCCTTTTGGCCCAGGCAGGATCCTATGTGCCCGCCAAGGCCATGACTGTTCGTCCCTTTCAATCGATTTACACCAGGATCCTCAATCAGGACAACCTTTTTGCGGGCCTGTCGTCGTTCGCAGTAGAAATGTCAGAGCTGCGGGATATTTTAAGGGCCGCCAACGAAAATACATTAGTCCTAGGCGATGAACTCTGTTCTGGTACAGAGTCTGTGTCGGCCATGGCCTTAGTCGCGGCAGGAATTGAGTGGCTAAGTAAGAAACGATCCAAGTTCATTTTTGCCACACATCTCCATGATCTGCCGACTATTCTGAAACCTGAGTCCCTTGGTTTAAAAATCTGGCACCTCCATGTGGAGTATGATCCTGTGACGAAGACGTTGGTCTATGACAGGACATTGATGCCAGGATCGGGTTCGACCCTGTATGGATTGGAAGTTGCCAGGGCCATGGACTTGCCGACCGAGTTCCTTGAATCCGCGACGGCCCTTCGCCACAAACTCGTCGGATCTGTGCCCCAGCTTGACGCAAAGGGCTCCATTTGGAATACCGCTGTTACACGGCGAACATGCGAAGTCTGTGGATCCATAAACACCAAGGATCTCGAAGTACACCATATTCGTCCCAGATCTGAAGCGACGAACGGCATTTTGTCGGATGGAACTTCGATGAACCATCCGAGCAATCTGATTGTTTTATGTGAAGCCTGTCATGACAAGGAACATGGTTCCGAATCGGTAGTCACAGAACTTGTTCAGACGAGCGAAGGACCGAAGCGTAAAACGATATCCGCTGGTTCCAAACAGTCCAAGTGGTCCGAGGAAGAACTTGCGACAATCCATGACATTCTACGACAATTTAAAACGGCCTCTACGAAGGCTCTTTCAAATCGACTCTCTCAGAATCATAATATCTCTATTTCGGCTGCCACACTTGCGACCATTAAAAAATCTTATTGCTAGCCTGAATTTGGTAGAACTGTATTTGCTGGTGTTGCGGTTGGTGCTGTTGCTGCTGCTGTAGCAGCCTTCAGAGCCTTTTCAGTTGACACAAGACGTGTATTAAGACCGTTGATAGCATCAGCCTGATTGACAATTAACTTCCGGAGTTCCTCGACTTCATTACGAATGCCACGGATCTCCGTACGAAGGGGATTGCTTCCTTGATAGTTGAGGCCAGCACTGTAGAGAACGGATGTCATTTCTAACCGTATCTATACAATTCAAGACGTGTTATAAACGCATACAATAAATATTGTATGCTATCGCATATCGCATAAAATTTGAATTAGCAACTGCTATTCCAAGAAAGTATTAGAATGATCATTCCAATCCGTTGTATGAATTGTGGCAATCCGCTCGCCGATGTGTGGCGATGGTTTCAGGCTGAGCGAAAACGGTTACGAGGGGCCAATGCGACTTCTCCTATGTATATGGATGGCACCGAAGTTCCCAAGACGGTCGAAAAGGATCTGATGGATCAGCTCGGGATCACACTGTACTGTTGTAAAAAACATTTGTTGACCCATGTGGACTTGGGTGAGAAGGTATAACCAACAATTATATCCTGATTAAATAGGTTGTAATGGAGCTCTTTCTGCCCTCCCTGTTAATATTTATTTTAGCGGCACTCATGATTTTTCTCGTGTTGCCACGTATAAGTCCCCTTATACTGGTAATCATGTCATTGATCCTGGTGTTCATTGGAACATGGCATCACTTCAAGATCTTCGCAAATGAGTACAGGCAAAGTACTTGGCAAGAGTCCCTTAAAATCTTCGCACCCGGCATCATCATTGTCATGATTTTTGTCTATTTATTTTTTGCCTTTGCGTCCTTTCAAATGGGCAAGAAAGTCACTGTAGAATCCATTCCGAATCCCCCAGCAAACACGGCCACCAATCCTCTTACGGCGGCCCTCAATAAAGGCATCGACGCGGTAAATAATGCGACAGCCTCTGCCGCGAAGACTATGAATAATGTTGCCGCATCTATTGCGAATACTGCCAACAAGAAAAACAATGAAGGTCCCACGAGAAGTTTCCTAGCCACTTTATAGGGAGATGGCTAGACGTACAAAAAAACAGTCAAAGAAGGGTAAGCAATCTAAAAGTCACATCATGACAATTCCTGAGCTCCGCAGATCGTTTGAACACATTGAGACCTTTGTTCATCAACACAAGAGGTCGAAGGATCTGGTCAAAATGCTTCAAGAGGAATGGCTCAAGGTCTTCAAGAAGAAGCTGGACAAGGAGAGTGCTTCGGCTTTCGTGAATCACACCATTAAAGAGTCTGGTGGTCAGAGTGGCGGTGGCAGTCAACTAACAGGTGCTCCACTCGATTATACAACAAGACCTGGTCTCTACATTAGCCCTGGCATCAATCAGGGCTCTTACGCACAGGTTCCTAACTATGTGTCTTCCGGTTTCTGGAATCCTGAACCTGGACAGAGTTATGATCGTGTGATCGGTCAGACAGTCTATCCTGATCGCACACCGGCGGGCCTGGGCGACAATACTGTCATTGGACTTAAAATGGCCGGTGGTAGCAGTAGTGGTAGAAGGACTAAGAAGAATATGAGAAAACAAGCTGGAGGTGACCCTGTGAGAACGATCGGCACAGCCCTCAATCAATTCCTTTTCCGTCCTATTCAGTCTACGATCCCCCCTTCCATTCCTCAAGATGCGTTAACAGCGGCAAAGGGCGAATCCCTAGGCCCCTCACCACTTTCCTATCAAAACAAACTGGACTACCAAATGGGACCTCGTCTTCACTCAGGCAACCTTCAAATCAGTCCTATTGAAGCAAAGCTTCCTATTAATATTAAAAATCCATAAATAGCATTCGGATTACATAATTCATGATCAATACATGATGATTTATGTAACAGCCTAAGATGTTCAAAACCTTATTAATTTATATAATTCACGGTAGAATGGCCGGTCCGATAACACCATCAGATCAAGGGCGAGAAGTCGCCAGGAGTCTAATTGATCGGTACTTCCGAACGAATACATATCCTTATACCCGTCATCACATTGACTCTTACGACAAATTCTTAAAAACGGACTTGGTCAGTATCATTAAAGCCAAGAATCCTATCCTGATCATGAAGGAGCTCATTCCTGATACGAAGACTTATAAGTACAAGACGGAAATATGGATTGGAGGAGAGTCAGGGGAAGAAATTGAGATCGGCACTCCGACGATTTCCCTTCAGGATACCAATGATGTGCGACTTCTGTTTCCCAATGAAGCCCGTCTCCGAAATCTCACCTATGCGTCAGCCGTGACGGCAAATATCAAGGTAAAGATTACGTACACGGACATCGTGGACGGTGAGCGTGTGGAAATGGACATTAGTCCTGATGCCAATGCGTTCCAGAATGTGCCCCTCATGAAAATCCCAATTATGTTACACAGCAGTTACTGTGTCCTTCACAATAAACCCTCGTCATTTTTGACGGAGGCAGGGGAATGTCCCTATGACAACGGAGGGTATTTTATTATCGAGGGATCCGAGAAGATCTTGATCACGAAACAGGAACAGTCGTTCAATACGCTGTACATGACACCGAAGTCCAATGATCCCAAGGATCCCAAGCTCATCCTGTATGCGTCCATTTCCTGTCTGTCGCCTAAAACCCGTCAAGTGAAGCGTGTGACCTTTCGCCTTTGGAGAAATGGGGAAATCTTGGTGGGCCTGCCATTTGTCAGGTATCCAATACCCCTGTTCATCCTGTTTCGGGCTCTCGGATTTCAGACCGATGAAGAAATTGTTCGTTTAATCTATCCTGATCCGACGACTACTGAGGCCAAGATCTTCGTGGACAAGCTCCAGCCGTCCATTATTGCCGCCTATCCCTTCTTGAATACCTACACGGCCATCCAATATATTAAGATGCTTACCAAGGGCTTCGGGGAGGCCCACGTGATCGATATTCTGAGGAATCAGACTTTCACGCACATGTCGAACGATCCGCATACGCAGGCAATGTTCCTCGCCGATTGCGTCCGAAACATCCTCAGGGTGAACGAGGGCTTTGAAAAGCCGACGGACAGGGATGACATTCGCAACCAGCGATGCTTGACGTCTGGGTTCAGTATTCAGATGCTGTTCAACAATGCCTATAACAAGTGGCTCAAATCGGTGGCCCTGGTCGTTGGCAGGGAACATGACAATAACAAGGGGACACTGTATCTGGGCGAGAAGTTCCGCGATATATTCGATCCCACCAATGCCATGAAGATCTTCGTTCAGGACGGATTTATCACACAGATGCTGATGCGGGGATTCAGAGGCAAGTGGGACTCGGGTCTAGGTGAGGAGAAGGCGGGAATCATCCAGCAACTGTCGCGACTGTCCTATTGTGATTTCATGAGCCATTGTCGTCGTGTAGTCCTCGACTTTGACACGGGCAAGAAGAATCAGGGTCCACGCCGTCTTCATGGGTCCCAGTATGGCTATTTCTGTACGTCTGAAACACCTGGTGGAGCCAGTATTGGTATTGCGAAGAATATGAGTATTTTAACGGGGTTCTCTGTGGCAACCAATACAGAGGCCTTTGAGGAATGGCTGCGATTTAAGATGGGTGTCTTCAGTCCTGCTGTGATTACACCTCAATACCAGCTGACCTTCGTCCCTGTATATTTGAATGGCGGTCTGTTCGGATTCACTGTGAATGCGACGCTCCTCAAAAAAGTTCTGACCCTCATGAAGCGAACAGGATGTCTCCCTTATTCCGCATCGATCACACTGTCCGTCAACAAGCGTAAGCTCCAGATCTACATGGACGATGGGCGACCTATTCGCCCACTAGTTGTCTGCGAAAAGGCGGCAGATCTGGAAACTCTTCGCCAAGAGACCCTTAAAAAACTGATGACCCTGAAGACGTGGAGGGATTTGGTCTGTGGCACGTTGCCTCTTACAGCCCGAGTTCCTCTGTCCCAGACAGTCTTTATAGATCCCCTGGCCGACAAGCCAAATGCGGTCCTGGCAGACTATGTGACAGCCCTCCAGCAATATACAGGAGCCCTGGAATACGTGGATCCCTATGAACAGAATGAGGCTTTCCTAGTTAATTTCCCAGAACAGATCACGCCTGAAACAACGCATATTGAGGTCCATCCCTCCACGATTCTGTCCCTGATGACCTCGCTCATCCCTTTCTGTCACCACAACCAGAGTCCCAGAAACCAGCTGGGCGACAGTCAGTCCAAACAGGCTGTTAGTCTGTACGCGTCGAACTGGCAAAACCGATTTGATAATTCTGCCCACGTGCTCTGTTACGGAGAGAGCCATCTGATTCGATCGATCTATTCGAGCTATCTGGGGGAAGGACGGATGCCCTATGGACACAACATTGTTCTGGCCATTGCCTTCTGGTCTGGCTACAACCAGGACGACGGGATTGTATTTAACTATGATGCCTTTCAACGGGGCCTGTTCCGCTCTATGAGCTATCGCTCCTATGAACTGAGGGAGGAGGTCGATCCTCTCAAGAAGATTACGACGGTGATCTGTAATCCTGCCACCAAGGCCGAATGGACGAATCTGAGACCGGGCTCCGATTACACGCATCTGGACAGTAGAGGGATTATTAAGGAGGGATCCTATTGTGACGAAAACACGGTCATTGTCGGTGCCTATACTGTCAATGAGGTCGGGCAGATCAAGGATGCGTCCTTGAAGCCCCAGGTGTGGACCAGGGGGCGAGTCGAAAAGGTGGTGGTGACGGTTAACAATGCGAACCAACGCCTGGTCAAAGTCCGTGTTGTCCAGGATCGCATTCCAGAACTCGGTGACAAGTTCTGCTTGACGCCAGATCATGATGTGCTGACGAAGTTAGGTTGGAAGAGGATTGAGGACATTACCATGGACGATACTCTTCTTCAAATGGATTCGAAGCTTCATATTGTCACCCATGCGAAACCTTTAGAGGTTTATAAGTACAATCATAGTGGTGAAGTGGTCGAATTCATCACAGAAAATGGTAGCCAATGTGTCACCATGGACCACCGCATGTACTTGCGTCACGAACGAGACAAGGAGCCTGTCCTAGTCTCTGCTCGCATGGTCTATGAGGGCCATGGCTCCCTTCCTCCTTCTGAGGTGTTTTACATTCAGACCGCTCAAGGCGAGGCGGCGGTGAAACGGATGATCTATCATGAGCATAATCCCTATGGAACAACAGTACACTGCGTTTCAGTCCCCTCTGAAATCTTTATGGTTCGTCGCAGTGGCTCCAACGAGCCCCAGTGGACGGGCAACTCGAATCGTCACGGACAGAAGGGCACGATCGGTGTTATGTTGCGAGGCCATGATATGCCAAGGTCGAAAGACGGCATCGTGCCCGATATGATTATGAATCCTCATGCGATCCCGTCCCGTATGACGATCGCCCAGAATCTGGAACAGCTCTTTGGTAAGGCAGCAGCGTTAGCAGGGTCCATGGGCGACGCAACACCCTTCATGAACGACGGGTCACCTGAAGGACCCATTGGCTCTCTTTTAGAACAGATGGGCTATGAGAAATATGGCAATGAGATCCTGTATAACGGTGCCACGGGCGAACAGATTCCCTCGGCGATCTTCATTGGCCCCGTGTATGGTATGCGACTGAAGCACATGGTGGAGGACAAGTGGCAGGCTAGGGCCCAGGGACGCAAGGAACAGATGACTCATCAGCCGACGGGCGGTCGTGGAAACCAGGGGGGCTTAAAGATCGGTGAGATGGACCGTGACGCTATCGTGGGTCATGGTATCGCCGCCTTCGTAAACGAGTCCTTCATGAAGCGTTCGGATGGGACTAAGGTGCCCCTGTGTACTAGTTGCGGTACCATACCGATTTATAATCCGTCCATGCGAATCGCCTTCTGTACCATGTGTAATGGCCCACCGACCTATGTGGGAGATTCTGTCAGAAACCTGGAACTGCTGCCGCCAATGGAGCGACAGAAGGGGCGGATCGTGGAGGTGGAAATGCCTTATGCGACCAAGGTGGTCACCCAGGAAATCGAGTCGTATATGAACATTGGTATGCGTATGATTACCACGGCGGACACAGAAATGCTGAGACCCTTTGAACTGTCGGCCAAGTCTGCCAATGAGGTGATCCTACCTCGCTTGGTTCTGCCAGAAGTCATTCAGCACGAGGAACTGGAACCAGAAGAACCTAAGCCAATAGGGGCTTCGAGGGCGGCTGTTCCCACCCAGGAGGATCTGCTGAATCTTCAGGCGTCTCTGACAGCACAGAGACAGGAGCTACAACAACAGGCTGCTGCCATTGCTGCTGCGGAAACGGTTCTGGACGAACAGGGTGGCCAAACAGGTTTGGATATAGGCGGCCTAGGACAAGCCCAACCCTTTTCGTCCTTACTGGTAAATCCTCCTCCTCAAAATGAGTATGCTGCCTTTCAAGCGAATCCTAATGCGTTTACGACCGGTTTGGAAGAGGGATCTGATTATGGCTCATCTATTGGATCCGTTGAAAGCAATGGACCGCCTCCCCTAGAAAGTATGTATCAAGGATTACCTGGTGGCCCCCCTCAAGTCCCATTGGAAGCTCAGGTTCCTGGCCAGGTGTACGTGCCACCTGAGTCACAGGCACAGGTTGCCACAGGATTCGCAGGAGCTCCGACAATTGTGGTACCGACTGATGCGGCAACAATGGCAGCCCAAGGTCTCGTGGCTCCAACAGGAGTTCAACGCCGATCATCTATGAACTCTTTGGAAGGGGGTACCAGACAGTTCCGCCAGGCTCCTCAGACACCCCAGTATAGTGGTGGGGCTGTAGTGGTCAAAAAGCTAGGGTAACTTAAAACATGTTAAACATATTTTTATAGCATGAACATAACAAATTCAACAATTCATATTAACGCAGTATATATCTATTCGGGTCCTCAAGGATATGTTGTTCAAGGACCCTATAAACCTGAAGCATCTGGACCTTCAGGACCATCAGGACCTTCGGGACCTTCAGGACCATCAGGACCTTCGGGACCTTCAGGTCAAGCAGAAAATGTGGTAATAGGACCTACAGGATCAACGCAATAACCTAACAACTATATTATTCAAAATTATTCATAAATTTGAACAATATAAATACTTTTGATTAACTAACAACAGAATGAACTTCGAGGATATAGACAATATTTATCGCAGTCGCAAGACACTTCTGACCATCCTGGATCGCAAAGGATACAATGTAGAGCCATTCAGTAAATTCAGTCCAGCAGAAATTGGAGCAGCCGTCCCGACAGCCGACGACTTTTCGTCCCTCGGGTTCAAGGCCGCAAAAAAGGATTCCGCAGATCCTATGATCTGTAATGTCCTCTGTCTTCCTCGTGTAACCCGTCAGAAACTCGCAAGCCCCTTCTTCACGGCTCTATTTGAAAAGCCTAACTCTGAAACGGTCATTGTGCTTCTAGAACTGGTAGGTGCCCACCATCATCAGGCAGCCCTCACAGCCTTCTTGAAGTACAAGACCCTTGTCAGTTTCTTTAGCGTCTTCCAGATTGTGAATAATCCCATGGAGCATGTCCTAGTACCCAAGCACGAACTGGTTCCACCGGCTCAGCACAAGGAGATCATGGATCGCTTTCACATGACCTCGAAGTCCAAGTTTCCCCTCATTCGCTTTCACATCGATCCTATTGTAAGGATTCTAGGTGGTGTCCCTGGAGACATCGTGAAGATCACCAGACCCAGTCCATCCTCGGGAATCTATGAGTTTTACAGGGTCGTGTCACCTTAAAAAAATTAGAAATACATTGTTACAAAAAACAGTCAATATTTTCCTAATTACCACTAGAGGAAATGGCATCAAAACCCTGGCCTATGTTAAAAGAAGAGTATCAAAAACAGTATGATAGCATTGCCGAATATATCAACAAACGTCTCGGTAACAATATCGATACACTGAGAGATGCCTTGTCGCAGTATGTTCAACACGCAGGTGTCGCAACAGATCCAGCGAATGATCAGATATATAATACGATTCTGAGTACATCGAAAGAGATCAACGATAATAAGACGGCTCTGCTAAATCTGAATTCTACTCTGAGCCAGGCAATCAAGGACTACACAAAAACAGTGGACATGGACGGGGCTCTCCAAGAAAACGGCAAACTTCAAACAGCCATCAAGACTCTTGAAAAAGAGCTATCAGAAGCATCTGAGGACGAACAGTCGGCTCTCGTTCGTGACGAGGTGCTCCGGACTCGGGACACGAATGTCACACGACATCAGTTATTTTTATTGGGCAGACCCCTACGGCCATCCTTCATTCCCTTCCTATGGGCACTGTCCATCCTCTTTATCGGCGTTTCAGTGCTACTGATTACCCAGTTCTTCCCTATTCCTGTGGAGCAGTGGCCCTATGTACTGGCCTATATAGGAAGGATCTTCGCAGAACCATGGATCTGGATGTCACTCTTGGGCTCTGCCTGTATTGTCATATTCTTCCTGGTTCTCAAGCTTATTGGTTTTTTCAAATGATAAGGTAGAGTCATGTCCAACATTTGTGGAACCGAATTACCTACATCCGTTAATTCTGCCACATTAATGGATATATATAGCGACGGAATTAATCCCAGTTTACTTGGGTCTGTTACGATTCAACAGGCCGACCGTGATTCAGAGACGGGCCTCTTGTTAAATGAGCGTTTGAACCAGGTCGTATCCAATCTACAGGACAAAGGTGTTATTCCCAAGGCCCCTGCGATGACCGGTGCTAAAAATCAGGCGACCGTCATTGAGAAATTCATGGAATTAGAGGCAGAGTTTATTGAAGGTGTCAAAAAGGAATACTGTTTTTACAATAGTCGCTATCGATTTTCCTTAAATGATCTCATTAAGACCTTGAGCGACGGATATGCCGCACAGACCAAACCCGATCCAAATCTTGTGAAAATCAAGCTGGAGCGAACCCTTGCTCTAAATCAAAAACTGAATGATATTACCCAGATCATGAATGCGGCTACCCGGCTGCGACTTACTCAAAGCCAAGAACATAACCAATCAATCAATGCTCTCAATGAAACTCTCATGGCCCGTTCTAAAAAGCTGAGTGAGGAGTCCCAGGTCCTCACTAGCAAACAGAGTGATGCGGTTCTCTATAAGAACATGGTGAAGGTCACGACGGAAAAGGCAAATTATACGAATAATATGCTCATGATCTACAGTTTCTTGAACATAGTTGCGATCGGCTCTCTTTTTTATGTGTACAGGTCGATGGAATAAAGTATGAGCATGATTATAATGAATACCACTATACATCCATCTCATCCATTAGTTGCTACCATATCAGTGCCATCTCAAAATGTAGATGTGAAACTTAATAAGGTGATCGGTGGTATCTATGCGAAGCTCTCAGCTCTTGAACAACGAATCAAATCCCTGGAAGAAGTTCTGGATCGCATCTCATTAGTCATACAGCAAAAGTGATTTAATTCTGCCCTTAACGGTAGAGATGAGTGATCTGAATAGCCTCGCCAAAGAGGTGGAAGTTCTTCAAAATACGGAGCTCGCCACGGCAATAAATACCCTATCAGATAAGGGCGGAGACGGTCTGACCCAGTATTTACAGGAGCAACAGAGTCAACTATATAATGAGGTCACTAGTCAAAAAGACGACGCATTTGAGAAGGTGTACGGTGATTTTGAACGGGCGTCTGCGACTCAGAATTCCCTTCTGTTCTATGACCAACGCAACCACGATCTCAATAATATCCAGGACGATATTTACACGCTACAAAAAGGCGATGTAGATGCCATCAGTCATGACGCCGATCTGGCCAAACGCCAGTACGAAATTAATCAGTGGGCCTCTGGCAACAATATGGACACTCTGTTCGTCTATCAGCAGCTGCTGATCATTGTCTGTACGACAATTGTTCTGTTGTATTTGTGGAACGCAGGCATTCTCGAAGATCTGATTTTCTACAGCATCCTGTTCGTCCTGACATGTATTTTCGTCTTTACGATTGTGAACAGAAGTCAGTACACGAACTTCTTGAGAGACAAACGCTTCTGGAACAGACGCCTCTTTCCGACATATAAGAAGATTCCTGTGCCAAATATCTGTTCGGATGCGTCCTTCACGCCTTCGACACCTGAGACAAAACCAACGGATGGTTCAGAATGAACCAAACCAGGATGGGTCGGAGCCAGAAATCTAGATTTATTTGCCTAAAGGTAGAGATGGCATCGGCAAGAGATAACACAGCGGCCTTAAACAGAGGCAAGGTTCCTGAATTATATAAGACAATTGATACTTATCGTAGTACAGAAGAACTGACAAGAGCTCAGACCCTTCTGAATAACATAGAAACAGTGAAGGACACCTTCGATCTTCAGTCCGCCCAGTTTCTCGATTCGATCCTTCTTGGGGATCAATTCTTTGGGTCCTCTGGCAATTCTACGGCTCTCAGTGAAGTAACGAAGCGAACGAATGATCTGAAGGCAAAAAAAACAGAGTTAGAGGAGACCCTACAAAAAACTAAGAGTTCTGCTGAACGATTAAACCGTGATTTCATTGACGTAAAGGAGACTCTTCCTGAGACTTTGCCTACACGCATTATCCATATGTTGGATGATTATACCCTCGTTGTTCTCATGATCTCCTTCTTTTTTATGGTCTTGTCTCTTGTATTTATATATGCCGCGACACAGGGATATACCCTGATATCCATTTTGAAAGGATCAGGCTATGGACTTCTCCTATCCGTCTTTATGTTTGTCTTTGCGTCAATTGTGTTGTAATTAGTTCGGATCCGCCACGACCCTCGGCTTTCCTGCCTTAATGTCCTGCTGCTCCTGTTCAAACTCCTCAATGTCCTCTTCAGACTCGAACAGACGACACTGTTTATATGTTTTCTTATCCAATGGCTCTCCAAATTCGTCGTTTAGACGTTTCTGAAGTTCCACCATCGTCAACTTCTTTCCGCCGGCCTCCTCGGACCATCGCTTATAGATGTGCCAGATCTCCTTGATACAGGACTCCTCGCCCTTGACCTTGCGTATCCTCGCCTGCATGAACTTGCCGAAGGAATCGAACATCGACCTGTAATTCAGGGACTCCTGCTGAACCACCAAAGGAATTGGCTCAATGCCCTGCTTCAAATACTGAGTCTCATAGACATGGATGAGTCTGGCCATAAAGGCTCCCCTCCATTTCTTCAGCTTGGCATCCAGGAAGTTGTCCCTGGGCCAGATGTTCTTATCAGGATTGATGTCCTTGCCTTCCTCTCCGTCAGGATCCACGAACTTGGACACGAAGGGCACTGCCATCACACGTCTCCAGGTACCTCGGTCCATCGCATGGATTGCGGGGAACTTGTTACACAACATAAACATCTTGCCTGTGATCTGGAACTTGGATTGGTCCTCAAACAGGCCTCTTGCTTCCACCACATCCTCACCCGTGAACTGCTTCATACGCGACGTATTCAGGGGCTCGCCATCATCAGGTTCCGCCATATAGATGAATCGGCGATTGCGGACCGCCATGATATCTGGATTGGCTGCCCCTGAATCAGGACGCTTTCGAGTCAGAACAGTCGACTGTAGCGATACGGCATAATCTCCCAGCGACATCGACATCAAGTCGACCAACTTCGACTTGCCGTTACCACCCACACCGATCCAGGTGTCGTACTTCTGTTCCCTGTTTGTCCCCTCTAAGCAAGATGCCAGCTTTCGCCACATGTAGGCCCTCAGATCGGGCTGAGGAAAGACCTTCTCCATGAACGCATCGATCTCGGCCTGCTCAGGATCGTCGGACCTGTACGCCACATAATCAATCGGATCGCACTGCTTGGGCTGCCACCTGCCCGCCTGAAAGCTGACGTAGTCCTCGGGCTTACACTCACGGAACTCACAGAACTGTTCTGGCTTCCCATCAGCCCCAACCCGTTCCGCCCTCAGATTCACGACACCATTCGCAAACCCCACTAAATACGGGTTCATGTTGAGCTTCTGGGCAAATTCGTTCTCATAGAAGAAGCCGACACAGTCCCTGATCACCGCATCCTTGAACGACGCATCGTACAGATGCTTTTCCACCTTCAACAGTCGCTTCAGCCTCGCCTCCTCAAAATCCTTTTCGTCTCCTCCTGAACCCTGGGCAGCTAGCAGCCGTCGTCTGGTCGCCTGGCGAGCCTTATCGATTAAATCTGCCACCTCGGTGTTCATCTTGTTCCTAAATTCTACCGCCTGAACTAGCTTCCTCCAACAGCTGTCCTGGAACATATACCAGGTATTTGACTTGGATTCGACAGACACCTTGAAATCACCCCAGTACATTCGCTGCATCAGTCTGGCCAGATGCGTATGGGTATCATCCACATGGTTCTGGACGAACTGGCAGTTGTCCTCCTCTAAGAGCTTCGCATACTCGACAGGATTGTCATTGCGGCCCCACAGATGAAGGCTGCGAATCGTGAGTCTGCGACCCCCCGATCGATTGCCGACAGTCCACTCACGTCTCAGCTTCGTAATGTCGTTATGGCTAAACTTGGGCGACTTGGCACTGAATTCCATATAACAGTCGAACATCTCCTCCGTCGCCGCAATTCCATGAAGACACCAGCCGACCTCCTTCCAGGTATCATAGGCATTTGCTCTGGCCACGGACAGACATTGGAGCGTAATCTTCTTCGCCAATGCGATTTCCTCATCGGTACAGCCGGTGCTAAGCCAGGTGGGAAAGGTATCTGCGATCTCCTCTTCCTTTGTTGCGACAACCGCATTCTGTTTGACTGTCTTCACCTGATCCAGGCACCGATTCCATTCGCTCTCCGCATCCTTCAAAATCACGACCGGTTTGACCTGTAATTTATGGCGGACACTGAGTTTTTCCATGAGCTCCCGATTCGTCAAGGACTCTATCGATTCATCTTTGAGGGTATTTGATAGAGGGTCATAGGAATAACGGTAGGCCAGAGCATAGGCATGAATATCGGGCTTGGACTCGCCGTAGAAGAACCAGGCTCCATTTCGAATACTGACCTCATCATAAATATCCTTTTCGTCATTTGTGTAACCAGTATTTGCGAACGATGTCTTGACGACATCCAGTTCCATGAGCTTGTGTCTGATCGCGAGCTGATATTCAAAGGGAAGTGCCATGTCATATTGTATATGGATACCGTCCTTAATGGCCTTGTCCTTTTTACTTTCATAGGGCGTGGGTCTCAGACTAATATAGAAGTTAATGGGATCTTTCAGTTCAAAGAAGGTAGTAAGTTGATCAATATAGGCACGGAGAAACGCACGAATGTGCGTGATTCCGAACCTGCGTTTCATAGATGATTCGAGAGGCTGCTTGAAATCTAAGTCGACCAGTCCTGGCTGGATTCCATCGTTCGGCCTCTGTTCCACTAGATTCAGAGGTCGCCGATTCTTGACGAACAGGTGGTCATGTAATAAATCCAGAAATCCATCATATTTCTCTGGGGGGATAGACCATTTGCCTTTCATAGTCCCCATCCCAGTGACTGCGATAGAGCCACCCTTATCCGCAGGGTGGCTACGCAAAAATGCTGCTAAAGGGCCTTCTAAGAATGATTCGGATAAGGCCATGTGTCTGTCTAGGGGTTGGAAATTTGGACTCAATTTTACAAAGTTTCTTTAGGCCCCCTGGCTTCCAACCTGTGGCACAATTTTACTGGTATAGTGTAGAGGATGGCATATTCGCTAGGCATTATATCATTAAAACTGCTCGATCTATTTCTTCTGACAGTCTATTATTTCACAACAGGTCTGTATATTTCGGCTGTGATTGACTGGATCGCCGGTCCATTCGATGAACAGACCGAGTCCAAGAAATCCACTCTTCGTCTGTTTGTAGAGTCTGTTCTGTATACCTTTGCTCTCATCGTTATTTTTTACATTGTTCGCAACCTGATTTCCCGTATCCCTTTTCCGTTCGAAGGTCTGTACGGATTCAAACATGAACGTGTGAAGGAGCGGGAAGGTGATGTGATTTTTGTGTTTATATTGTTCCTGTACCAGGAATATTATGTGAATAAACTTACGTATCTCTATGACCGCATTACAAAAGCTGTAAATTTGACGGACTAAATCTATTCCACACAATCAATAAGAAATGAAGTTCTGTCCCACCTGTCGTTATTACCTCTATTTGAGCGAAGTGGACTCTCCGACCGGCGATGGTACAAAGACCCTTATGCGAGTCTGTCGCACCTGCGGCTATCAGGAGGTAGATGAGGGTGGTCTCGTCCTTGAAACGGACTTAAAGGAAAAGACGTCGGAGGGCTACAAGATTCTGATGAATGAGTTTACCAAGTCGGATCCCACGTTACCACATTTGGATACGATCAAGTGTCCAAAGGAAGAATGTCCGACAAATACGAGTGGTGTGAAGAAGGATGTGATTTATCTGAAGTATGATGCTGTTAATCTAAAGTTCCTGTATATCTGTAATGTCTGCGACACACATTGGCGATCGAAGACAGCGTCTTAGACAAGGTTCGATATATTCATCGCATCTGTCTTGAGCTTCTGTTTGATGGTCAAATCGTTCATATAATCAAGAAAGCCATCGGCTGATCCCGATCCGAGGATCTTTTTTTGCTGTCCCGCACCTCCTCCAATCTGTTTTCGAATCCCATGTCCGTCTTTACCAAGGATCTGTTGCTCTTCAGGAGGGTCAGGGTGTTCATACTCGTCAATTCTGAGATCCTTTTCATCATAGTGACGATTGTTTTTCCTATTTCGGCGTTGCCCTCTATCCGCAATAATATATTCTACACTTCTGTCCCGATCATCTCGGTCCTCATTATCATCCATAACCAGATCCATGTTGATCACGTTGATATACATGACGAACAGGAGTGTCGCAACAATTAGGGCAATAAAGCCGACAATGTAATAGGTATCCATCTAGTTATACCGTCGCTAATTCTCGCAAATCATTGAAAATATGTTCAGGACCACAGTCGAATTTTCGAACACTTTCGTTGCCAGCAATAAAATAGATCCAGGGATCAAATTCGTGCCCCAGAAGATCAATCTTGCCAATTACGCCGGTAACATTATTTTGAAGCCACTTGGCAAAATAGGCCTTCAAATCGGGTCCCAGACGCGATCCGATGTCCATGTACAGAAAGGCCAAAAACATGAAGAGATCGCGGCCATTTTTTGGACACGGATCTTCCTTTGAATACACGTCACCGATTGTTATATCGGCGACCTGTGTACTGTTCTTACCGATACAACTGAACCCGAAGTCCACGAGTGATATTGTGAATTTACTGTGAATGGTGAGGGTCTGGTCACCCACTTTCAGGGTCATAAATCGGCCACCATGTGATTCAATCATGATATTGGACGGCTTCAAGTCCCTGTGATTCATACCGAGATCGGTACTGAGGTGCCACAGCATCGCTGAGAGCTGAAGAAGAAGTTCTAGGACTGTCCCTGTGAGAGACGAGCCTTGGAGCGATGGTAACATTGTACTCAATGGTACTGCTGTTTCAAAGACCTCCATGCTGAAGGCCACCGATCCGTCCTTGAGTTTGAACACGTCATGGACAGCCGCCGCCCCCCTCATAAATTTTCCGCGGTCCAAAGAGTCTTTGACGATCTGCTGAATACAGGCCTCATACAACAAACTTTTTCCAGGGACTAGGGGTCGCTTTATAAAGACGCGTTGTTGTCCATAGGGCTGTTTTATAGTACGTAGACCCAACTCTACAATACTAAACGATGTCCCTGATAGATTAGCAACTGTTTCAAGTGTTTTATAGGGACTTTGAATATAAACAGATGGATTTATAATATTCTGTTTACAGGGTATTTGTATACTGGATAGGAAGAGGGGGTTGCGAATACATCCCTTCCCTTCAAGTCCTATCCGTTCTAAGTCAAACAATGTTTGACAGGTAAAACCACAGTCAACGCACATTATAAGCTGTCTCTTCTAGGAAGATATTAAAATTCGGCAGCCAGGCTCTGATAGGCGGGACACTTCTTCTGAATGTTCTGGCCGGCCAGAAAATACGCGGACAGTTCGCAGGGATGTTCATAGGCAGAGGATGGCAGCGTGGACGAAAAGAAGGCTACATACTCTGGGGGAGCAGTTGTTCTGTGGATCTGTGTTTTCACGTTGTAGTACCAGACCGCCGTGTTTTGGAAGGAGGGATTGACAGGGTCCAGGAATAGGCACATCGGTACCCACGTCCCTTTCCAGACCCAGAACATATCCGTCATCGTGTCAGGATTGAAACGAAGCTGGTTCAGAAGTCTCGTGGGTATGGACCCTTTAAACGGCTCAAAGAACCATGAATTCTTGAAGAATCGGGTCCACAAATCATAGTACTGACGTTGATGTACGTGCCATAGCTCGTGAATATAGGTCTCGAGGGTCAGACTTGACCCTGATAAAGGCAAACAGATCAGATTGGGAGGACGTGTATGGGGCATGTTGCTGTCCGCCGACGGCAACAGGGACACCACTTGAACGCCGGCCAAGTCATTTTTTAAACGAGTCGGAATCACTGATTCATAGGATTTGATTCGTTCATTCAGAGCATCTTGCTGAGCCATCGTCGGATTGCTATAAACATACACCTGTCCGTCCCTTGCTAAAGCATTTGCTCTGTCTGTTTGACAAAGTTCCCTGTAATGATCGATCGATTCTGCTGTTGCTAGAGCGGCTTTTCCCTGTTCTAACTGGATAGCGGAACAAAAAATTTGTTTTGTTTGTTGTGATTCTTTTGACACTGCTGATCCCATGATCCCTAATTATTGGCGACGATTTCATTTATGTTCTTTTTACGTGCTCTCTTTGGTTTTGCGACTTCCATTACAATATCTACTTTTTCTTCTTTTGCTTTTGCTTCCTCAGCTTCCTTTGCTACAGCAGTTGCTGCTCTTCGTTCAGCGATCTTCTTCTGATTAATCTTGCCAACAAGGAAACTGTCGATCATGTAATTGTTTAGTGTTTGTTGTTTTGGTGATTGTTTGCCAGCTGATGCTATCATTGATTTCGAGGTACTAGACTTAGTTACTGTTCCGCTCTTTACGTTGAAGAAGGTGCTTATAAAGGCACTCTTATGTTGTTTATTACAGACTTGGAGGGCCTTGTGAAAGAGGAGGTCGGCTGCCGCCTCTTCGCACCATCTCAGATACTTATCCGTTTCAGATGGATCTGGCATGGTGACCCTCGACAAATCATCGGATCCTGGCATTTCATCGAGCAGAAGCCCAAACATCTGACTAATAGGATTCTGGAGCTGGTTTGTGACATAGAACTCATAGTCAGGAATGAGGTTATGAGCCTTGATCCAGCTGGGGGCTTCAATGCGATCGCCCTGGAGCTTTGCGGCGGCGGCCCCTGGTGGGGGCCTGACGTAGACGTAGGGGATGCGATCTCCTGAGGCGGGGGCGGAGCCAGGATCCCTGATCGCCATACGATCGGCGAGTGCCTTGTGTGCGATCCTGCTCGCATCGGCATAATCGGCTCTCAATGACTTGGTAATCGTGAGCTGTCCCAGCTTTACCTTGCCGTTCACCAGATCCATACAGGAGTCCTGGACAAGCCGGGTCGCACCGACCACATCTCGTTCCATCAGCAGTTTTCGCATGGAGGATCCAAAGATGGTCTTGACGATCGGGGCATTGTCTCGTCGCTTTAAGGCAATCCCCATGTACTTGGTCACGTAGTCATCGGCGTTTTCTTCGTACATCAGGCCCGCATATCGCTTCTTGGAGAACATCAGCATCGGATCGAAGATCTTGTCAAACTCAAAGTCGTGGGGTGGCTTGAGGGCCTTCGTGACCAAGTGACCCGCCTCTGCCGTCAGATCAATGACTGCTTGACGGGCCTCGCGACCCTTGAGGGGCTGACCTGATGCGTCACGCACCGTGAATTCGATGAACAGGGAATCCGTGTCACCATACATCACATTGGCGACCCCCTTGGGATTCTTTGCCTCGGGACCATAGAAGTGCTTAATGGCATCGTTCGCAAACATGATTTGCTTGCGACCATAGGCCGTGATAGACGCTGCCAAATGCTGGAGTCGGACCTTGAAGGTTCCTGAACCGAGCTGCCCATACAGGGAATTCGCCGTGAGTTTGTAGGCCAGCTGCTCGGCTTCCAGCAGTGCCTGTCTGCCAGGATCGGTCTCCTTGGCCTTCTCCTTTCGCTTGGCCTTTCTGGCCGCCAGCAACCCCCGAATAATATCAGGAACGGTCGATTTGGATCCGTCGAGGGGCTGAGCGTAGCGACAGATGCGAGTGCCCGCCTTAATCTTTGCGAAATGCTTCCTCTTGTCCTCGGGATCCTTACGCAATAGGTCGAACTCGATGTCCGTGTAGCCATAGCCCTCCATACCATCATATTCGTCCGATCCGAATACAACCGCCATCAGGTTCCCCGAGTTATCATAGTCCTTGGTCCAGACCAGAGAATCGTGGCTAATGTTCTCACTTTCCATGGAAGACGGATACAGGGATGCGAAATCTGCCACGCCGATGGGTGCCTTGGAATAGAATCCTGGAATCGGATCGAATACAATGGCTCCCTCATAGGAATCCTGCTCCTCTCCCGCCTGTTTGGGAGCCGGCAACACAGGGATCAGAATGTCCTTTTGGCGACAGGCCCTGAACATGAGACTCTCAGCCTTGATGCCCTGGCCTCGCGTAAAGATGTAGCCAACGGGTACACAACAGACATTGGCCATGGACAGACTGTTGTTGAACACCTCCAGATTCCTGTACAGTTCCACGACCAGGTCACAATCTTGAAGACAGTATTTGCCCACGATGGCCCTATCCCGAGCAGATCCTCGATGAAGACGGAAGATGTCCTGAGGCGACACATCGTCTTTCACTACAACCCACTTAATGGCAAGTGGTAACTCATCCTCCTCTAGCACCTCTCCATCCTCCCTTAAGGGCCAGCTCACGACTACCACAGGCCCCTCCACAGACTTGATCACCATCTTGTCCGTCAGGCTTTCCCCCGTGTCCTCCAGCAGACACAGAGCCCTTCCCACTCGCAGATCCTTGATGGATCCAGACAGCGTGAGTCTCAGATCCGATCCGACTTTCTCGGCCTTCTTGAGTTTTCCAGACAGATAATACTTGGTGACCTCATCGAGTTTATAGGAGGGCAGCGATGCGTTGTTCCTTTTAATATAATGGAACAGATCGATCTGAAGTCGCCCCTGCGTTGTCATGATGTAGAGGAAGTTGTCTCCCATTGCCGACGAGGACAGACGCTTTTCCTCGCACTTCACTTCCGCTCCCGTGTCCAAAAGTCGATTCAATCCATGAACGGCGTTCCTCGGTCCCGTCAGATCCAGTTCCTCCGCTCGTCCCCACATATACCGTTCATCAAAACCGAACACGTTGTAACCGACCAAGATATCGGGATTGACCTCTACAAGCCACTCAAACCAGCCCTCAATCATACCCTGTTCGTCCTTGAATACATGAACAGTGATGTCCTCCAGGGGATCACAGGAAGGCCAGACGAACAGGTGTCGGTCGAGGGTCTTGGAATCCCTGGTAAGGGTGGTGCCGATCTGGATCACGGGATCGCCGAAATCGATAATGGTTGTCAGATCAGGAATCTTGGATTTGGCCAGGGCCGCCACTAGATGATCCCTGGTTTTCCTGGATCTCAGTTGTCCCAGACAGCCCCTGTCAAACCGGTCCAGAATCTCGGCCCCGCTCAGATCCTTCAGCATTTCTTGTACGGTCTCGTCGGATTTCGTCGGCACGGGAAAATCCCCTGTGTTGGAGAAGCACTCTATATCCCAACTTGCTAAGAGGAAAGGTGCCGAGGTCTTGGCCTCAGCCGGCAACACATCTGAATAGGGCGTTGTCAGGACCCAGGTATCGGCCTCCAGATCCTCCACGAGTTCCATGGCGTCTTTCACGACGGCCCAGCCACAGGGATTGAGTCCCTGGACATGGAGGAATCGCAACATGGGATCCAGATTGGCCTCATAGACCTCCACTGTCTGGCCACGTTTAAAGGGTTCTCCTAACGGTTTCTTGGTGGCCGGTTCGGACTGCTCGTCCAAGAAGAGGTTCTTGATGGATCGCCACAGACCCTGACTTGGCGTCGTGATTTCGAGGAAGGGGAAGAGCTTGTTCGCCGTGAAGCCATAGAATTTCTTCCGATAAATCGTTTTCAGGGTCAGGACGGACAGAGGAATTCCCTGGGTCGTGAGATAGGTTCGAATGGCGGAGACGGCTGCGACGGTCTTTGTCTCAGGGAGCAGCAAATACAGGGTCGGACGAAACCCTTCAACATCGAGTCGAACCGTCTTTCCGTCCATCGTAGCACCGAACACATGGATCAGGAGTTCCTTCGAATCTGCGTGACTTTTCTTAGGGGGAGGAGGTCCGTCTTCGTCATCGTACGGGGCTTCTTCGAAGATTAGGCGTTTGTTCCCGTTGTCTTCGTTTTCTATCTTAACATCCCTCGACTGGATGTCTAAAATATGGATAAGTATGTCGTTAGACGCCATGGTTGCTGTTGCGTGAGCAGAAACAAGGGAGTCAAATTTAGGCACAAAGAAACAACTTGAAGTGCGTAGCACTTCAATTTTTTTATTTATTCAACAGGTATCGTCCATACGGAAAGAGTTGCTTCAGGGCTATCTTTGTGATGGGGTCCAATGTCTCATAGATCTCTGTTAGCCAGTTCACGATCAAAGGTTTCTTTTTGAGACAGGCATGAAGATAGACATCCTTGTAGACAACGTCCCATGGCAAATCTACAAGAGGTTGAATTTCGTAAAAATATTCTTTCAACCCGTCTAAATTGTCTAGGGCCACGAGGTCTTTCATGTTTCGAATAATATCTTTCGTAGCCATTTACAGTATATTTAGATTATTCAGTTTATATTGACATAGACTGAATAATTATTTGTGTTACTGCTTATCGCCTCTTCGTCTGCCTCCTCTTATTCTGTCGCCTTTTCGTCTGTTTTCCCTTCCTACGTTTGAACATGGCTGCCGCGGCGGCCAATAGGATTGCGGGAGGAGCTAACGTATAGGCGGATTTGATGAGAGATCCATACAGGGATCCGCCCTTTTGCTGTAACGCCCGGCTTGTTTCGGATTCAAGGGAGGGAATGATACTATCTGCTTCTACAGTGCTATTTGTTTCAGCAGCAGGTGGGCTGACCATACCGCTCATCCTAGTTTTAACGATAGAAACTGGCTTAAGATTAACAGATTCAGGGGATTTAATTGACTTTGTAGAAGGCACAATCTCTTCTAATTCCTCAACAATGGACTCATTTTCTGATTCAGGCACATAGTTCGTCGCATTCACCTTAATAACGGGTCTAGATTCGGATTCATTCAGGGTTTTGCTGTTTCCGAGCATGGTCGTGGCCTTCTCAATCAGTGTCACGTCGTTAGGCACTGTACCCTTCTGTTCGCCATTTTTACCGACAAGGATCAGGCTTGGGTAGCCTTCGGGACTAATAGGGGTTGCCTTGGGAAAGGTACGTGTGAGCTGCTCGTTAAATTGTTGAACCATATCGTCATTTATTGACGCATTTTGAATGGTATGGTGCGAATTGGACATGATAGAGTTATACTTGGGTTCTAATTCACGGCAGTGTCCGCACCAGTCTGCCTTTACAAGAATTAATGTAATGGGACCGAGCATGATTCGTTTCATTAAATTGGGCAGATCCATATGACTACGGACTGTCATGGGTTTCATGATTTTACCCATGATGGACTGTCGTCTCTTTGACTGTTTTTGTTGTCGTCGTGTCTTTGGTGCCATCCTCTACTTTAGTGACATAACTTAATTTCGATGGATCATGTAAGGAGAATGGATCTCATTTTGATTATTGCTCTGTTGGCAGTTATCGGATACATGGCTATTTATTTCAGGGGCCGCTACTATTTGAGAGATGGATTCCAGAATATTCAGCCAGCCGTGTACGACTCTACAGCGGTTCTACCTGGTTTGAAACCGGAAGCTACATACGCAGAGACGCCCATTTACAAGTTGGAGGACTATGACACTACGGAGTATGGGGTTGTCTTTGAAAATGAGGGATCTCGTGTCGCTGGGAAACGGGAAATCAGTGATGCCATGGTTCGCTATCCCATGTCCTGGACCAGTCGCCCTCCCAGCGATCAGCTCTTCCAGGACAGACGGGAAGCCTTTGTGAACCTGGCACAGGCTGATGCTCTGGAAAAGCCCGTGAACACGGACGAATTCAACTCCATTTCCGGAACCAAGGAACAACCCCCCGACACGGAGGCCATGGAAGAGGAGGAACGCAAGATCCTCCAGATGTACCAGCCCGAAGAGACAAAGGATCTCATGTATTACAACATCAAGGACGCCACGAACCTCGTCAAGCGTCTATATGAAAAGAGGGGCCTGGTCGCCGATGTCCAGCCATCCAAACAGGGCACCAACGTCTTTGAGATCGTGGAGGTGACGGAAAAGGATCCCGTCATTGTCTATGAGGACGATGTTCAAGTTCAGAGGGAGACACTGAGAGGCGAGAATGCGATCCAGGTGCCTCAGGTGGTAAATGATCTGGCGGCTGGCCTAGACCCGTATTTTGAGCCAAGGAGCAGGACTCGCATGGATCGCCATGACTACAGTCGCTGGACACCGGGCCTCGAACGTTCGTTTGCCCCGACCTATAATACTCGTGAGTGGTATTAGAGATGTTTGGTCGAATTGTTCTTCTATCCTCCTTCCTTATGAGTCTTGCCGATTCGAATAGGGCTCTACGTGGATCTGTTAGACCCTTTTACGTGCCAACTCATTCGTCTGATATGATTCCCTATGTGACAAAGTACAATGTACCAACCTATGTATATAGCAATGACACACAGGTCATTCCAGAATCGAGTAATAGTAAGTCGTTTTATTCGAGGCTTCAGTAATAAACTCCCTGTGAATGGACAGGGCCCGCCGTTCCATAGAGGTAAATAAGTCATTTATTGTTCGTCTGTACCAGTCGGTTGGATCGCAATTCGGACAAAAGATAGAGACTCTGAGAATGGACCCCTGTGTTCCTATTATAGTTGTCGTATAACGTGGGATATTCATGCGAATATCGGCCATAATGCTGTCCCATTGATGACCATAGGTTTGACGAACAGTGTTGATTCGTTCGGTCATTTCGGCTATTTGAAATAGGCGGATCCATTTTAAAATTTCACGGACAAGTTCATAGGGCATTATATGGCCAAGAGAATCATAATAAATGATTGGCATAGCATGAGCTACTAGGGCTTAAGAAGATCTGCGTTTGGATTTGCGTATTTCTTTCTACGGATCAGTTGGTAGTTTACTACCACCAATGGTGCTATAGTCCAGTTGGTTAGGACATGGGTTTCTGACACCTAAAACCCCAGTTCGATTCTGGGTAGCACCAATTTTGGCATTTCATGCCAAAATACTGCTATGTGATTTCACTTGACCAGAGGTCAAGTGAAATCTGTAGCAGCAGTAAGGTGTGGTGTTAACACTACACTTATAGCTTGGTGACGCAGTAGGTTAGCGTGTCACGCTCATAACGTGAAAGTCCCTTGATCGAAACAAGGCCAAGCTACTTATTTATGCTTAATTTCTTTGGAATTAAGCATAAACAGCTATCTAAACAATTACAGCAGTATTCCTATAATGATCTATATCGATACAAGGGAACGCTATCTAATCCCTCTTCTACCCTCGGACCAAATCACAGTCCAAACCCTACCCGTCGGCGACATTTGGATCGGCACTGATGCGAGCAATGGACTCGTCATTGAACGGAAGTCCATTAAGGATCTGGAGGCATCCGTTCTAGACGGCCGATACAGGGAGCAGAGGGCAAGACTTCTTGCTTTCTGTCAAGAAAGGGTAGCTCAGCCCCTCTATATTTTAGAGGGGGCTTGGTCTTCGACGACGGGTAGGTTGTCCGCCCCTGCTCTCATGAAGATTGTCTCCAGGTTACAAGCAGCCCATGGAATCGCTGTGCTACAGACAGAGTCCCTGGAGGAAACGGCGACACTTATTAAGGCCTTGGCCGAGTATCATAAGGAAGATCCGACGCATTTTGTCAGGGAGACACAGCCTCTAAGGGCCATTGATACGATCCATGTAACCAAGAAGTCCAATTCCGCCGATCCGACTCAGTTCTTTATTGCCTGTCTGGCCCAGGCTCCAGGGGTGAGTCCAAAGGTCGCAGAGGCCATCCACACCACCTTTCCGTCCTGGAGTCAGTTTCTGGCAGCACCAGAGGCTGCTATCGCATCCATTGTTCAACCAAATGGACGTAAAGTGGGGCCGGCTATAGCGAAGAGGCTTTGGTCACTGTTTCATTAGGAATAACTTTGCTTTGTATGATGATTAATTTTATCTCCATACCCTGCTTTTTATAAATTCATTAATATCATTTTCTTGTTGAATGCCCTTTTCATCATCTCGAATAAATCGAATTTCTAAGGACATGCGTGTAGTATCATCATTGTTATTATCAGAACATCCATGAATCAAGTAGGGCGAGAATACTAGCATTTCATTTATAGCTGGATTCGGTCGAATCATCATTAGATCTATCTTACTTTGTACTATAGCATCTACTGAATATTTTTTATTTTTATGCTTAAAATGAGCACCTCCACGGGTTACCGCAGTCGTATTTTCATTCCATAAGTGACTGCCTTCTTGAACAAGTAATGATGACTTTTCATCTGAGCCAATAATTGGCATATAAATATTCACAGTATTTCTATAAAAATCCAGATAGACATCTCGATGGCACGGATTAAAGTCTTCTTTGCTAACTCTATTGGGTCTACAGATCCGCACCCATATGTCATCATTGAACATCTTCACCTTTTCTTGTAAAATCGCTGATATATACGCTTCCATATATTCACAGAACTTCTGAAGTTCGACAGTATCTTTTTTCTTATATGGCATAGAGTTAAGCACCTGTTTATGCTGTTCTTCATTTACATAGGAATGATACTTTTCAATATCTATATTCGATCCTATAATTTCAGATATATTTTTTTGTATGAATTGTCTAAGAAATTCTGTGTTATTTTGTATTGGTAAAATACCATATCCTTTGGAATGAAAAGGGGTCTTCTCTAACAGATTAATGTCCTCTTTTAGCATAACTGTATCCTCACCCCAAAAAGATGACTCAATAAGTTCGGGGTAGTATATATGTATATTGGACATTATTTCTATTATATTATACAATATTTAAGCAGGCCTATAGTTTAATCGATGTAACTGGTCTAAAAAAAATTATTTTATATAATTCGTATCTCAGGAAATGGAATAATTATTCGTAATCCAGCTTTTCTATGGACATCAAGTCGTGCCACTATCTCCTCTGCGAAATTACAAGATAGAATAATAATATAATCGACTCGATCCAGTGAAAGTGCTTCTGATGATTTTACAGGGATGTGTAGACCAGGCGAATAGAAATTTTGTTTATAGATATTATCATCTATAATGTACTTTATTGTATTCTGTGATATCCTAAGTTGATGAAGAAAAGTTGTTGATTTGGCTGAAGCACCATAGGCAGCTATTTTCTTCCCTGAGTTAATAAAACTATTTATAATACTGTTAATATCCAGAGATATCTTTTCTATAGAAAACTGCCATTTATTTAAAATAGCTCTGTTAAATATCTCCAAGTCTGTTTCTTTATGGATCGCTATTTTTACCGAATTATCAATAACTGATGCTTTATTTTTTGTAAAGTAAAACTGAATAGATCCACCCTGAATATTATTCTCTTTAACATTGTATAAATATAGTCCATTATTTCTGGAAAATGTATCTATAGCTGTACAAGTATGATAATCTATATGTTCATGATAAATGACATCGAATTGTTTTGTTCTAAATACCTCATAAAAATACCCCACCTCCATGATAAAGACTCCATCACTTTCAAGAAGTTCATAGATTGTTTTAAAGACATCCTTAATATCTTCAATATGTGCCATACAATGAAACGCATATATAAGTTTAAAATTTTTGTATTTTGCGACTATCTTATCTTTTGATTTACTGCCAAAAAAGTCACAAAGAATAGGTAATTTATGTCTTGAGTGGATATTATTCGCAGGATCAATTCCTAACACATTTACAAATCCATTATCAAGTAATTCCTTTATACAGACTCCATCATTTGCTCCAATTTCTAATATATTTGCGTCTTTTGCTAGCCCTAAGCTATTTGTAAAATGGAGCACACTATCTTTCAAATGTTTAGTCATTACCCCAGAAGTAGAGGATACATAGAAATAGTGTGAATATAAAAAGGAAGGGTCTAATATTTCCCTAAGTTGAATATGATTACACATGTCACACATAGCAAGATCTAATGGAATTTTTTCTTGTCTATTTGGCTGTTTAACAAAATGATTTGCGGGTGGTGTAGGTTCTAAATTAAAAAAATCTATAAGATTAGTGCTGTTACATAGGCGACATTTATCCCTTTTCAACCATTGTTTTTGTACTAGATGTTCGGATACTAGAGTTTCTGAATGTCTGGTGTTTAATAGTGAAATGTACTCTGTCAATGCCGATTTCCAATTTCTTAATTTATTAAAACTATTGTTTGTTATTAGAATTTCAGTCGAACTTCTTTTAGGACCACTATTAGGAACATCTTTAAAGGTTCTTTTATCAATTAGACTATCAGATTTGTGTAACACGCCTGCTATTAGTTCACCTATATCTGATCCAGTTGAAATTCCGTCATTGACAATATGATGTATTCCGAACATATTGTTTACAATTAGTTCTTTCATTTTGTTAATTAAATCGACTACATACGTCGTAGAACCATAAAAATCATTACAACATATAACACTATTATTATTTATCATATTGTTATAAACATGTTCTACAAATTTATAATGTGATTTTTGATTGCCACCGAAGAGCCAACCTGTACGTATAAGAATTGTTTTATCATAGCTGAGTGCTATTTTTTCTGCGGCGTGCTTTGTTGAACCATATATACAATTTGGAGATGGTTGATCAGTTTCACAAAACTTCATATTTGAATTAAAGGAGGAGAATACAGCACCAGATGATACAAATATGAAAGGAATATTTAACTTTTTTGCTATATTTAGCATATTCGTCGTACCATTAATATTAGTATCAATAGCCTTAATAGGATCTTTTTCAGAATCACGTAAGTTAAGAGCAACGAGGTGGATTATACAACTAATACCTTTATGCTTGTCAAAATACTCATTTACTTGATCAGTGTTTGTCACATTTAACTCTTGGGATGAAGGTTTTTTGCCAAATAGAATATTTAAACCTACCATCCCAGAACCACCTGTAATAATAGCGTTTTCTAAATTGATTGAGTTCATATTTAATTATTACAAGATATATGTATATATTATAACACATGCTTTACACTAAGGTTTTCACATCTATAAATAGCCTTTGATATTGCTGGATTTCTATTATATAGTTGTTAGTTAGTTTGAAGCCAAAAGTTATCGCATCGATTGTACAACCAAATGGACGAAAAGTGGGTCAGCAGTTGCGAAGAGATTATGGAACCTGTTTCATTAAATAATTGTACAGTAGAATGTCCGGCTTTATCAAAAATATATTCACAGCATCAGACATTGAGTATTTGAACAATTTGCCTGAAGTAGCGGAAGCAAAGGCCCTTCTTGACGGTAGAAATGTTGTCTATTTTTCAATTCCAGTGACCGAGTCCATTCGTTCTACCCTTCAGGCACGTCTCGGTCTAGACCTTTCTACTGTCTCTAGCATTCCTTTACGATGGATCAAGGGAGATACTCCATCACATATTGACAGGGGTGCTTCCACTTTTGAACACACCTATTTGGTCTATGTAAATGACAGTGAGGGCTCCTTTGTCCTTGGTAATGAGTCGTATCCTATTGAGGCAAATACTGCCTTTGTGTTCAATGAAGGACTATCGCACAAAACGGAAGGCACTGGACTAGAGCCTCGTCTTTTAGTGGGACCTATGAATGAACTGGCAGAGCCTGTTGGAATTTCAGTAACATTTTATTATCCAACTCAAGCCGATGCGTTAGCGAATACGAATATTTTTACATCCTATGGTAGTTATGTTATACAAGATGTATCTAGTTATACTCATTGGAGAATAGCATCAAATAGCACTGGTCCATCGCCACAAAATGTAGTATATAATGTAGGTGACACTCTTACTGGAAATAATAGAACTGATTTTTATTATTTATATCCCACTGTTATCTGTTTCAAAGAAGGTACCAAAGTGTTATGTCAGATTGACGGCGTAGAGACTTATCAGCCGATTGAAACTCTAAAGGTCGGTACTCTTGTGAAGACAAGTCGTGATGGCTACAAGAAGATCGAACTAATTAGCTCTGGCTCTATCCATAATCCTGGAACTCAGGAGAGGCTGGAAGATAGACTGTACAAGTGTAGTCCAGCTAAGTACCCTGAGCTAAAAGAGGATCTATACATCACAGGACAACATTCTATTCTGGTGGATACTCTGACAGAGACTCAAAGAGAACAGTTACTTAAACATATGGGCAAAATCTTTGTAACCGATAAGAAATACAGATTGATTGCGTGCGTCGATGAAAGAGCAGAACCCTTTCAATCAGAGGGAACTCATACGATTTACCATTTAGCTCTTGAACATGAAAATAAGAGTATGAACTATGGTATTTATGTGAATGGAGGATTATTAGTTGAAACTTGTTCTATAAATACATTAAACAAATCAAACTTGAAATCCATCTAAAGTTTCCAGAGATCAGCCAATACCCCAGACGTGGCTCCATTTGGCATGACGACCTCATTGGTCCGTTTCTGGGCCGGTGTTTCCATAGTCTGTAGGAACTGTGTGGGCGGCACATAGTCGCTGGTAGATGGCAGCTTTCCCACCGAGGGTGCCGACGGATCTGATGGTCTCAAGACATTCTGAAACTGAACCGTGTTCGTCGACTTGGCCTTTTTGGGTTTCTTGTTAAATGCGGTATTCGTTTTGGCCTTTTCAGCCGCCACCCTCTCCGATTCCAACATGGCCTTCATGATCGGACTCTGATCGAGAATATAGTCCCGTTCATGATGGATCCAGTTAATCGAAATCAGATTCGGGAAGGAATAGCGGACTTCGAAGCCGGCTTGTCTCAACTGATAGACCAGGTAGACCACACAATCCTCTAGGTCAATACGTGGTAGTCCTAGGATAAACGGGGGAATAGTGTATAAGAGGGAACAGGGACTGTTCGGCATCTGGCTCTGAACCCTGATTCTGTGGTAAATACTGTCTAAAATCTTGTTATAGGCCCGAAGTCTGGCGGCGTCTTTGGATTGGCGTTTAATATACAGCTCACTCACTTGTAACTGTGGTGTCTGTTGCTGTCCGTTCATTACTTAGAGAGCTAAGATTTTATCTGTGAATATATTCACATATAAAATTTATATCATAAATCTAAGGAATGTACCGTCGGATATACCTTTGCGGGGGCGGTGTAAACTCTATATCCCACGTGGGCTGTTTAGAGGAACTCGAAAACAGATCACTTCTCACACATATCAAGGAATGGATGGGCATATCGGCGGGAGCATTTACAGCCATGTCAATGGCCGTTGGCTATACAGTTGCTGAAATGAAGGATTTTAACTTGCGATTTGATTATAGTGTCGTATCAGATCCTGATGAAGCATCCGGATGGATTCTAAATATGGGATATGACACTGGGACACGTCTCAAACGCCTGGTCAAATCCATTCTTCATCAAAAGGGTTTTGAAGACACTGTGACGTTTAAGCAGCTCCAAGAAAAGACGGATAGGGTTCTGAGGGTATTTGCTACGAATTTGAATACTGGCCAAATGATGACGTTTGATCCCATTAAAACGCCCGAGTATCTGGTACTGAACGCCGTTGTCGCCTCGATGCTGATTCCTGGGTATTTTCAGCCGTTTGAATGTCCTGAATCGGGCCATTTGCTGTGTGATGGGGCGGTCATCACAAATTACCCCTATGAGTATATTGACCGGCCTTCGGACAGTGACATTTTGTACATCAGCATTTTGTATCTGACCGAATTTAAGCCCCAGATTGAGCTCATGGACATTTTTAAACGGCCTTTAGAACTACTGATGAACCACAGGACAAAAATATCCATACAGACCCATATAAATAACACGATCGTAACGGTCCTCAAAAATACTGCGGCTGTACAATGGAATTTGACGAAGGATGAAAAAGTTGCTATGATGAGTAAGGGAAGGGAGGCTGTGATCAAGTTTATGAAGGCCAAGACACCTGTTCGTCGGTATTCGGTGTCCTAGATGGCGATAGGCAACTGTATCGCGGGTGGTTTCATATGACATCTGTTATAAGTGATATAGATCGCAGAAATACCCAGAAGGAGTATTTCAACACCGCTTCGAATGATGATCGGTGTATCATCCACAATAATGCCATAAGGGATCCAGAGGCTCGAGGAGCAGATGCTCAAGTAACAAAACGTAAGCGAATATATGTTGGTGCTGGTTTTGGTATATAACAAGTACATAAAAATAAGTCGGGCCACAATGGAAAAGGACACGGCGGTATAAGGCAGAACGATCAAATAGATAGTATCCACCATTACAGTGAATGGATACTATTTATTTATACTGATAAATATCTTGCTTCTATATAGTAATGGAATGGACTTGGGGAACAGCATTATCGGATATGTCGCAGCATCGGTCACTATTGGGGCCTTTACTGTCCAGTTTTATCATACGCTAAAATCAGGAACTATAGCGGGGCTAAGTCTGAATCGCACCATACTCGATGCGATTAGTTTGTTACTGTGGGTCGTTTACGCAACTAGAATAGATGATAATCCTCTTCTAATTGCGACATCCTGCGAAGCATTCACGTGTTTGTGTGTCTGCCTGATTATACTGAGGCATTACGTGTACAAGGACGGAAAGGGTTCGGTGACATCCTCACCGAATCTATCACCGAATCAATCACCAACTCTAACCCCACCGTCCACACCTATAAGAAAAGACAGTCTGGTTGAATCAGAGGCTAAATATGTGGTCATTAGTATCAAGCCACCAGTAAAAATAGATACGATTGTGATCTAACTACTCTTGAGCATAGAGAGAGGTCCATTCCCTCGCGGTGAGATCATACGCCAACCTGTTCGTCTTATACTGGTGAGCCACCTCGGGCCAAAGGGGATCATCCGGATTCGGATCGGTTAGCAGGGACAGAATGGACAGTAAGACCTTGGAAATGGTTAGTGCTGGCGACCACTGGTCTTTCAGAATGTCCAGACAGATCACACCGCTCGCATTGACGTTCGGATGATAGATCCTCGTGTCGAAATTGACCTTAGGGGGCTTAAAGGGATAATCGCTCGGGAAGTGAATAGAGAGCTTAAAGACGCCGCCGGCGAAAGGTGAGTCAGCGGGTCCCATGATGACCCCTGACCATTTATATAGGTTCGCCTCTGATTCAGGGCCACAACTACAGCCCCCTGGAGGATCCCTTTGCATATCGGTAAGTTCCTTTTGGATACGACGGAGTGCCATGTTGTAAAGTAATGCGGATGCTAGTTTAAACTGTGTTTCTACAATTCAAATTTACTACGTATAAATAGTCTAAATATATGCGACCGTGATTAGTAGAATGGATATCCTGGATGCTAAGATTGCGGAGATCCGAGCAAAGCATACTGAACGGATGCCCTGGCCGCCGGCTTGTCGTGTGACGAATAGGATTTGGCTGGGGTCCAAGTATGATGTCACAGATCCAGTGTGGATGAGTGATAACAAGATCACGCATGTATTGAACTGTGCGACTCCCGTGGACCGCTTTGATCCGTCTTCTGTTGTCGAGTATGCTTGCCTGAACGCAGATGATGATCCAGGCTATCCGATTCTCAACCTCCATTTTGCCACAGTGAAGGAATTTATGGATCGGGCCTTACAAAGGCCTGATTCACAAATTCTTGTACATTGTATGGCGGGCATAAATCGATCTGCGACTCTGGTTCTAGCCTATGTAAGTCAGAGAGACACGACCACGACCCTTCAAAAAGTCGAACGATTTGCCCGCTACTTTGATATTGTGATGTTACAGAGACCGATTATTCTGATGAATGAGGGGTTCTATGAACAGCTGCTGGACTGGGTTCACGATAGACCGAATAGGACAAGAACTAATCCGACTTTTTTTGCGATTCAGGATAGATTGTATTGATCTCAAACATTCTGTAAGAAGGACATGACTCCGTCATAGGTACGGGATCCATTGTAATCGATCGCAGAAGAGCCCGTGGGAGTATACAATATAGAGGGAAATCCCTTAACGCCGAGCTGAGTCACTTCACCCCTGTCCGTCTTTTCGTCCAACATGCGAACAGTCACAGTAGATCCATCGGGAAGTCGGATGGGACTTGCTTTCAATAGTTTCTTGAACTCGGGCATAGCTGACTTACAGTGTCCGCACCACTCGGCCTTGGCGATCACGAGTTCCCCCTTTACCTTAGTACCCGACCCTTGGAATCCCTCTGATGACCTCACATTTCTAAGTACAAGAAGCAATACAATCAGTACTCCGACAACAATCAATAGACGACGCATTTCTACTATAGATGTGACAATCTAAACTTGGATCAAGTATACTTACTAGTTGATCCATGATTCCCGTATTCTCTCTTCGTAGTAATGAGATCCAGACGGTCCAGCCATCTTGTGGTTGGAATCCTTCGTTAAGCTCGGCTGATAGACTGACCTGGGCCAACCTGTTCGTCAAAGCAAAGAGTTTGGGACTGTCGGATGTCGCAGCGGAAAAGATGGCGTTTATGAAGATGTACCAGATACAAATGCCGGGATTAAGATGGTTACCTTAGTAATCATCGATTAAAATGGTTACCTTAGTAATTGTCTGCTAAGATGGTTATTCGGATGGCAGCAACATGAGACCCAACATGGTACAGAAAAAGAGGCCAGCATGAAGGAAAAATCCTACAGGCGTCGGAACACCTGAGGGCTGGGCGATCGTCACAAAGGATCCAAAGGCTCCCTGTGTCAGCAAAAAAGTCTCTGGGTTCGCAAATATAAAAAATACTAGCATGCTGTAAAAGCTGTATTTGACTTTCAATAGAACACGATTAATGCTAAACTTATTCGGTTTCTGTTCTGGCGTCTGTTGTTCTGATGGTGTTATTATCTTTATCGTTTTCTTCTCCTCCATCCTCTAGTGTATCCGTGAGTTCTTTTTTGAATGCGATCACAGCACAGAGCCCATTCAGCGTATCTGTCCAAATGGGTTCCGAAGGATTCTGGTGGACAGTTATTCCCAACTTATCGAGCGTCAGACCAGGCAGATCGGCTCGGATCTGTTCCAACAGACCCTCTTCGTCCTCCTCTTCTTCTAGGTTGACGGACAGTGTGTTCAGTTCCTCTTCTGTCTTGGTCGTCACGACCAGAAACAGACCCTTTTTACTGAAAAAAGATCGAAGGGCTTTTTCGACAGATCGGATCATATGACTTCGTTTGCCCCCTGTTACTCCAAGAGGCTCTATGATTTCCCGTTCGACTGCCTCTGTCAGATTATCGGGAACACGGAAATTCCTGCCCTCAAGGATCAAACATCCATCATAGGTAAAAGGAATGTCGGGTTTGTCTTCCTTATAGGCCATGTTGAACTCTTTCATAAATTGCTTGTAGGGCTTTGTGTTCCAGTTATCAACACGAAGAATATGGTCTTTCACATGAGCCTGCTTTTGCTCTTCTGCTAGTACTTGGATGGATAGGATGGAGGCCAATGGAACATGCTCTTGTCGTTCAATGAATTCATAAAGGGACGGATAGGTGTGCTTGTAATGGCGGTAGATTGGGTCGAGTGCCTTTGCGATGCGGTGTCTAAACGTCGTGTCTAGGGCGTCCGTGAATGTGTCCTTGGATGAGTTTACCTTGGATGAGTTTTCCTTGGAGAACGCATTGAGATCTAGGTTGTCCTCGAGATAATGGTGTGTCTGGAGGAGCTGGAGAATCGTTCGGAGTCGCTTTTGAATTTGATTTTCAGTGAGCTCACCGTTGTTATTGTTATTGTTATTGTTATTGTTATTATTGTTGTTATCGTTGTTATTCTCTTCCTTTTCCTTCTCTTCATTGTTGTTATTGCTGTCCTTGTCATTGTCTTTCTCCTCCTCCTCCCCATTTTCCTCCCTAACATGATCCTGGAAGCTGGCCACAATGTCCTCCAAGCTGACCGTTTGAATGGAATCCAGGACCTTCGTCCATTCCTTCTTGGCTATATCCATACGATCGGGGTGGGCCAAGACATAGAGCAGTTTGAAGGCAGTCTGTAAATAATTGTCGGGATCGGCCATGTCGGATACAGGGTCACCGCCACCCTGTTTTAACGCTAGGTCCCGCACAGACTGTGGGACGTTCGGATCCTCGGTAACAGCCAGCTTTAACGCATCATACTTCTTTTCCGTCTTTTCACAGGGACTCTCAAGGAGATTCGCTGGAGCACAGGCACTCGCATTATTCATAGAAATCAGGATTTCTTCGAGCTTCTCCATAAGATTGATCTTGGCCTTGTCTTTCAGACGGCGAATCACGATCTCGCGGCTTTGATTTTGGAGAGTAGTAATGCGATTCTGAATGGCCTTTTTAATGAGATCCTTATCTGCCTGTCTGTCGTAACAGAGATCACTGACTTTCTTGAACACCAAGAAATTACAGCGTTTGAAGACTTCTTTTGGCACGCTTGGATAGGCGGCATCATATCGTGAAGGATTGACCATTTCCCCTTCATTTACTTGGAAGCGTTCGCCACCGATGGACAGTGTGTAATTTTCTGTACTGTCATCTGCTTCTTTTATTATGGCTGGACCAGCTGTTGGAACAACCGTCGACATCTCTCCTAACACAAGTGTTTAAATTTGACAAACCTAAACACTTATGTCATAGTATAATTATGTCCACAATGGAATCTTTAACAAACATGGCAGTCAAGCAATTTGTGCCATGGAATCCAAAGAATCGGGAGCTCACTCCTTCGGATGCGATCCCGATTCTTAAGAAGTATGGGTGGAAGGGACGCATCCGTAATTTCAAGATCTTTGCTCAGGCCTGTGTTCACAAGTCCTATGTGAACCGCCCTGAGCTGTGGGAAGACCAAGGGAATGAGGGGGAAATCACTGTATTGGCGGAGCGACCTGAGAACTGCTTGCCGTTGAGGGAGGACGACAACGAGGAGCTGGAGTTCTTGGGGGACCGGGTTCTTGGACTGTGTGTAGCAACCTACCTCAGCAAACGGTACCCAGGGGAAGGAGAAGGATTCTTAACGCGAATTCTGAGTCGTATTGTGAATAACAAACAGCTTGGGAAACTGGCCAAGAAGATCGGTCTCAGTCCCTGGATCATACTGAGTCGTCACATGGAAGAGATCTGCGACGGCCGCAATAACCTTAGAATCATGGGGTCCATGTTTGAGGCCTGGATCGGAGCCCTATATCATCAGGAGGAGGAATTGGGACGAGGATTCCAGGTCTGTAATGACTTTCTAATTCAAGTCATCGAGCGTCATATTGACTTTGTCCAGATTATCACGGAGGACACGAACTACAAGGACCAACTTCTGCGTCTGTTTCAGGCGACTTACCATACACCCCCGAGGTACAAGGAGGTGGCGGTGGAAGGACCGCCTCATGACCGAGTCTTTACCATGGGCGTCTTGGATCCTGACGACAATGTGTTGGCGACCAGTACTGCGAGAAATAAGAAGGTGGCGGAACAGGAGGCTAGTCGCTTGACTTTGGAGCTGCTTCAAGGAAATGTAATTGTCTCAGAGTAAGGTAGAAATGGACGCCCTAAAGCAACTGTCAAACTATAAGGATCTGAATAACATTCCCTATATTTTATTTGGTGCTCTTGTCATTGACCTTGTAGTGATTGCTATGACGAAAAGCAGTCTTCTTGGAACCAGTCTTAAAGTCTGGTACGACAACTTTGGCCTGTCGGCTGTCATCGCCGACACTCTCATTCTGGTTCTAGGGATCCTCATTGCTCAATACGTCTATACGGAGTTCTTTAGTAAGTCCAGTCCTATTGTATTTCTTGTTCTCATCGGTGTCATCCAGCTTGTCCATGATATATTGTTCTACAAGTTCGCCATTCTAGGAACACCGAAAGGACAGAACAGGGTCATGGATCTGTTCAAGACCTATGCCAAGGAATTGAACGGAAAAATTTTAGGAGGCGATCTGGCAATGATTCTGGGATCAGCTGGAGTCGCAGCAGCGGCGACAACCCTCAGTAAACCACTGTTCATCTTTCTGTCGATCTTAGCGGTCTATACAGTGCCCTATATTATCGCATAATTATACACCATATAGGTAGAAATGTCCAATCGGAATTTTGATGCTTCTACCATTATCAAGATTCTGAAGGCACAGAATGCGGCGAATAACCACAACCGGTACCAAAGTCTAGAGAATGCCTCTATTAACCAGTTACAGCCGAATTCCCAGACGGAACACTACGACGCAGATGTAGTGAATGAATATAACGCTGGAAGCCAAGCCTATTATTTTCAGGGTGTTCCTATTACAACTGTCATGAGTCCTGTGATTTTCCCTGCTATTGCTCCTACAGGATCAGGATCAGGACCTATAATTTTACCAGGAGCTCCAACAATTGTTGATATAATTCCAGGTGACGGTACACTTGTAGTATATTTTGATGAAGGAACAGATGGATCAAGTCCTTTCATAAATTATGCCTATTCAACGGATGGAGGGATAACCTTTACGCCCTTTAGTTCGGCCCAGACATCGAATCCCCTAATAATAACAACAAACCTAACAAATAATACGTCCTATAATGTTGTTATTCAAGCAATTACTCAGGATGGAAACAGCCCATCATCGAATGCCCTATCAGGCACTCCATTAGCAGCCCCTCCCGCCCCTACTATCCTTTCCATCATTACAGGAATATCTGGTACAGCAGTTGTATATTTTTCACAGGATCCTTACTATCCAGATATTACTGGTTATCAATATTCTTGGGGAGCTGGATATCGTACAGCATCATCCTCAATAAGTCCTATTACAATTACTGGCCTTTCTAATAATGTAACATATACCACCATAGTATTACGAGCAAATACTAGTTCAGGATCAAGTGCTGATTCAAATATAGTTTCAGTGTATATTACTACATCTTTAACAACTATTCAGAGCTTCTTTTCTGCGACTACATGGATTGCTCCTTCAGGAACTACAAGTGTAGAATATTTGATAGTGGGTGGTGGCGGTGGTGGTGGTGGAGGATATGATAATGCCGGTGGAGGTGGTGGTGGAGCTGGTCTTGTTTTAACAGCTAGTTCGTATATTGTTACTCCAGCACAACAGTATTCTATTACTGTTGGAACGGGAGGAGCGGGTGGTCAGGGTAGATCATCGACTGTTCCACCTGCCATAAATACATCTGGATCTTCTGGTCTTCCTTCTTCCTTTGGTAGTATTATAGCTGCTGGAGGTGTAGGAGGATATAGTAGCAGACGTAACAATGGTGTGGTAGGAACTCAAGCAAGTAGCAGTTTGGGCACAGGAGGTGGAGGCGGAGGGGGGGGAGATAGCGGAGCAGGAGGAGGAGCTGGTGGAGGAGGTAATGGATCTGCTGGATCAGCGGGTTCACGTGGAACTGGAGGAGCTGGAGGAACTGGCACATCAAAGACTACTAGTGGACACGCTGTAACCTATGGTGCTGGTGGTTCTGGTGGATCAAATACTACAACAACAAATGGTACATCAGGTGCGGCATTTACAGGAAATGGTGGTGGTGCCATTAGTGCTACGAGTAGTCAACCTAATCCATCAACACTCACTGCTGGCACTGGCGGCTCAGGTATTGTCATTCTCACATACTAAAAGTCACAAACATATAAAGCATATTACATATGCTTTTATAACAAATATTATGGCTAGCGGTAGATTTCATGATATAATATATCAGTTAATCTAGAAGCTCCAACTACTCTTAATCATCTTATATAAACCAGTAGTCCCATTCAGAACAACCCCATCATTATCTCCTATCAGAGCCAAGGATCCCAAGTGGGCCGACATACAGTGAATACCGCCATACTGCCGACTGATGCCCGCAGACTGGGCTAAATCGGACCATTTTGTAAAGGACACAGTGGTTGCCTGAGCCGGCACAACGCCTGGTTGGATCCGACTGGACCCAACAGGAAACACGATGGTGCCAAAGGGCTGTGTTTGAACAGTGCCAGCAAGATCGGGCGTGACCAGGTTCAAATCTGTCATAGTGACTAGGCCATCAGTGCGTATAGCATCACCGAACCACTGAGCCATTGTATTCGCAAACACAGCAGAAAAGCCACTGTGTCCTGATACAAAATCAGGGAAGGGCGGTGTCACAAAGGTCGCCTCTTGATAGGGTAGCCATGCCTCACCCGATACACCAACGCCCGTGTATCCAGTAACTACCTGGCCCCTCCAAAGCCGACGAACATCCTGGATCGGCCGAGCCTGCGTATATCCAAGCTTCTGACCCCATACAACTCGTCCTGTTTCAAAGAGACCAATCGCGACTTGAAGTCCCGATAACATAAACGCCCTTGTTCCCAGAGTATCAGAAATATTATAGGTTGCCATGTAGTTCTTCCAGTACCACATGAGAATCCCTGGGGGTGTGGCAGTAGTCGGCCCGCCGGCCCACCATTCAGCAGTGAGTTTGTCATAATCGGTCATGGTGGCTGTTTTATCCAGCATGCCCGACAGATCGGCGTAACGAGCCTGAGGAGTAGATGGAAAGAATGGAGCTGCCAAGCCAGACAGATCCTGTTCGTCCTGTGCCGATAGACATGTGCTTCTAACGTTGTTCCATAGGGGTGTAGCATAGAGTTTATTGACCCCGTTTAGAACAAGGGGTGTCCATTGTGTAGGGGCTACATAAGTAGATGGATCGACTGTCAGTAAAGGATTGAGTGTAGTCGATCCATTTTTGTACTGGCTATTCGGTGACCCTGGTAATGGTCCAGCGACTTTTGCCACTAAATATCCATCGGCGTTACGAGCTGTTAGCCATGAGTTCCAAGCTGATAACCATTGTGACCAGTTCCCAGCTGCTTGGATTCGGGCAATCTCAGTAGCGAGCGTCTGAGAATCCCAGCCATGGCACGTTTTCGTCCTATCCAATAAATAATTGGAATTATAGCCAGTGATCGCCATAGTCGACATTATCTGATTTACTGTAATAACCATCCACGTTGTTGAGTCATCGTAGTTCAGTGCGTTCTGAACAGTAAAATTCCAGCCATCATGTGTCCCAGGAAGCTGGGGAGAGCTCTGAACCCAATTCCAGGCACTGACCACCGACATAAACCAGACGTACAGGAATCGGCTCATGACCGTGGGAGCATAATTACTTGAAGCACCGAAGGCCAGGACAGACTGGAAGGCGTATAGAACAGTCTGATCAATGGGAATGGGGGGATCGATAAACCCAGCAGGTTGGGGAATGAGGGGAAATGGTAGTTCAGATGTAGGAGGAACACTGATGACTGTGATAGGAAAGGTCTGTGTATATGTCGTGTAATTCCCGTTCACAACATCCAGCATAACACTATTATCAAAGTTACCGCTCTGAGGATTTGTGGCAGGATAGACCCGTAGAGGACTCGATGAGTTGGTCAAGAGATTCTGACGTGTTTGACCAAAGGCGACTGCCCTTGCTTGATTTAGTCTTGTTATCGCCGATGAATCTGTGTTCCGTGTCGGCATCTACCGTTACTGTAAATAAAAATTGAAGTAAGGAATGGACCGATGTAGAGGTGTGAACAATTCTACTATGGACTTTCTTCCATATATATCCATATCCATATTTGTATGCAGTCTGATTGCGGCATTTGTTGGCTTTGTTAGGAACATGCCGAAACGAGAACCTGTTCCTATTCCTACCCTTTCAAGGACAACGGAAGCCCGCTATGCGTTCGAAAAGGCTGAATATGATGTAGCAAAGGCCAAATATGCCCTACAATTCTTGCGGCGATCCAGAGTAGCAGATCGTATTATCAAACATGCCGAGGAGGACTTAAAGCAGGCTGGACTCGCCTGGGCAGACTCATTAAAGGGTGTCTTTCAAGTGAAACGACGGGCCAGGTCTGCGAGCCCAGAGTCCGTGGAACTTTATGAACGATTCCAGAATTAATTGCCGAGCACAGAATAGATGGACGCCAGTAAAATTACGGAACTCAGGCAGAAACGGGCTAATGTTTTTATTAACCGGGCTCAGACAGTCGATTCCTCGACTCTCACCTGGAACAATATGATTCAGGCATCGAAATATGTTGCCACACAGGCCCCCGTGACCAATTATGCCGGTTGTACGACCTGTGGAGGTATGAGCCAGGTCGCCACGGGCACGGCGGGCGTCACAGTGGAGGCGATTACCTTGGCTGGACAGAAGAATCTCTATCTGAATCCCCCTCCCTTAAAACCGAACCCCCTGTTCAACAACAAGGGCTCTGGATCCTTCGTTTACAGCAGTGAAAACATTACACTTCAGAGGGCTGGTCAGGCCACTTGCGGAGTGGCCACTGTGAACCAGCAGCAATATATCACCCTTCCGAGATGCTTTTGCTCCACCGATATTTTTTACCAGAATGGGAATCCGGCTACACTCTATGTACCTGAAGGTGCCGAAGTATCAGGGAACTGGCTCAATCCTTATTTACCTATCCCTCAGCCTTATCTGAGGACCCCCATGTATTCCTCTGCTCCTTTACCATTTCCTTCCAATACTCCTTGTAGTGCGTGCGGCCTGTTCAAGGTGAAACTTAATGGGGGTAATCAATGGGGCTATAGCCCCTCTTATGTGCCACCCAATGTGGGGGTTGTTCCTGCCCCCTATGTCAATGGTGTCCCTGTTAAAGATTCAAGCGGTCAGGTGGTCTACGTGAATAGTTGTGCGAGCTGTAGTCCAAGGGCGACCGATGTGAGTCAATTGGTGTAAAGGAAGACTAAGTAATAGTGCTAATTTAGTGAAACTAAATTACCACGATTCGTTAGAGATGTCTGAGGAAAATGAGTCAGGGACAACAGAATCAGTAACAGGATCAGACATAACGGAATCAGGCTCTACGGCCGATGATTTTGTTAGATCTATTGACGGTGTTGTTGTGGCCAGTCAAGAAACAGAGGATGAGGGATCGGTACACGCTGAAGCCGCAAATTCAATACAGTCAATTGCGATTGACGAGCACATGGGCTATAAGCCGAAGCATGAGAATGCGAAGGTGGAGGCAGTCCCTGAAGGATACCTCAGGTACACAGAGCCGCCTCCCGAAAGTCAGCTGGAAGCAGTGCCGGCACCTTTTGCGGGCCCAGCAAAAGTCAAGAAACCTCGAAAACTCTTGGAGCTCAGACCGCCTCCCATCGCATCCACGGCTGCCGATTTCGAGAAACGCCAGAACCGCGTCGAACAGCTATTTGCCGATACAACCGATCCCAGGGCGGAACTGTATAAGCCCTTTAAGGCGGCCTTCAGGATGCTTCTAAAACGGGACGAAGAGGATAGTGCTTTTTTCAAGGTGCCTTATGATGGGACGCCCGAATATCCCATGACATCCTATGAGTCCAAACAGCAGGAATTCGAGGAGAAGGGGCATTATGCCTTGGACACGGAGGTCTACATGCCTTCCACCAGAAAAGCCTTCTACCGATTCATCGATAAGACCTATGCCGAGACGTTTAACTTGGAGGCGGAGGTCGAGAACCGTGTCCCCGATCCCGATGCGTGCCAGAAGCTCATGGCGGGGGGCCGAGAACGCGTAGAGCCGTTCTTGTACCAGAAATTCGTGAAGGAATACATCCGCATGAGCTCGCCTTATAGGGGAATGCTGGTGTATCATGGCCTCGGCTCAGGTAAGACCTGTTCGTCCATTGCGGCAGCCGAGGCTTTGTATGGTGTGGCCAATAAACGCATCATCGTTATGACCCCCAAGTCCATTCAGGAGAACTTTATCAAGGAAATTAGTTTTTGCGGATTCCGCCACTTTTCGCTGAATAATCACTGGGTTCCCGTGCCACTTTTAGTCAAGACCAAGATGCCTGTTACTGCTCTTGGAGCAAAAGTTAAGTCCAAAAAGAAAATCGAAGTCAAACCTTACCTGATTCATGAGATTTATGCCCGCTCTGTGATATCTTTAGGGGCAGACTATATCAGTCGAATCAAGTATGCTGCCACGGAAGACGATGATCCAAAGACGAATGCGTTTGTCTGGATCCCCGATTTCAATAAGCCGCCCAATTATAATTCGCTGACCACGGCCGAACAGGATCAGATCAGGGGTCAGATCAACGAGTCTATCAAGAACCGCATTGAGTTCATCAGTTATAATGGTGTCTCTGCGGCCACGTTGAAACAGTGGGCCTGTGAAGGAACACATTTTGACAATGCGGTGATCGTGATTGACGAGGTTCACAATCTGGGACGTCTCATGCAAGGGTCTATTTTGCCTTATTTGGTTGAACGAGAGGGTGCCAAGCGAACGCTGAAGGTGGAGCCCATTACCCCTGATCGGTGGAAGCCCCAGCTATGCGACGATCCCTCCAGAAACTATACCCGTGGCTTCCTGTTTTATAGACTTCTAGTGGGTGCCAGGAATAGCAAAATTATTGGCTTATCGGGAACGCCGATCATCAATTTCCCTGAGGAGCTGGGGATCCTAGCCAATGTGTTGGCCGGTTACATGGACTGTATTGAGTTCGTGCTGCCGACAAGTGATGCTGGGAAAGTCGCAGCCTTTAAGTCCTTTTTGGACAGGGATCCTCGAATCGACTTCATCAGGGCAGATCCTGGCACAGCAAATACCCACAATTTCTTGGTATCCCTCTTTAATGAGGGCTACGTGAAGGTACTAGATGAGACAACTAAGGAATTCAAGGGTGTGGAACACAGTGACGAGCCTGAGGCCCAGATTGGTGTTACACAGGTCTTTGACAGGATTCTGGCTCACGCGACATCCCTAGGCCTCGCGATCACCAGAAAGCCCACCTATAAGTCCTATCCCAGGCTGCCCTATGATGGGGATACCTTTCGCAGGAACTTTATTGACCTCAAGACACTAGGGGTTCAGGAGAAGAATGAGTTCGTCTTGAAGAAGCGTTTGTCGGGTATCGTGTCGTATTACAAGGGGTCCAAGTCGGACTATTTGCCGAGGATTCGAACCGATGAGGTCATTATGTGTGATTTGAGCGATTTTGCGGCAGCGGAATACATTAAGCAGCGTAAGTACGAGATTGAACATGATGCTCAGAATGAGGTCCAGGATCAGGCGGCGAATCTGTATGCCGCAGTCGAGGCCTATTCCAAGGCATCCAATCCATCGAGCTACCGATTCAGAAGTCGTGCGTGCTGTAACTTTGTCTTCCCAGATTCCATTAAGCGACCCTATCCGTCCTCTGCGGCAGCCTTGAACGAGGAAATCCAGGCAGTGGCCGCAGTCGATCTGGAAGAAGCAGTAGAACAGACAGACGAAGAGGCTGCGGCTGAAGAGGCTGCTGCTAGAGCCGTGGCGGCAGAAGAAGGGGCTGTGGTGGCTGACTTGGCAACTGCTGGATATACTCAGATTGGTCAGAGTGGTGGATCTGGATTAGCATCTGGACCTGAGGAGACAGAAGCAACTGAAGAATCAGCAGTAACAGAAGCAATCGAAGAGTCTGCCTCTGTCGGCTCCACGGGAGCTGTGGAAGACGCCATTATTGGAGCAACTGTCCAAGTGGCTCTGTCAGACAAACAGAAGGTGGCTCAGGCCATGGCCCAGTTGAATGCGAAGCGAGACTCCTTTTTACGTCTCAATGGCCCTACTTTGGATGCGTCCTTAATTACCTACAGTCGCAAGCTTTACGAGATGCTGACACGTATGGCGACGTCAGAAGGTCCCGTCCTAGTCTATAGTGACTGGAAGACGGTAGAAGGTCTTGGTGTCTTGGCCATCGCCTTGAAGGCCAATGGATGGGAAGAGATTCGCTACACAGGGAAGTGGTGGGGCGATGATCCTGAGTTTACTCCTGATAGTCGAGAGTCCATTCTGAAGGGGCCAAATGCTGGGATTAAGCGATTCATTACGTTCACTGGCGGAGGGACCGCCGCCCAACGCAACGTGACGTTGAAACTGTTTAATGGTGAGTTTGATACCTTGCCAGAGAAGACCAAGGCTCTCCTTCAAGAGGGCGGCTTCGACCTCAAGAAGAAATATCTCCATGGGGAGATGTTCAGCTGTATTGGTATTACAGGGGCTGGAGCAGAGGGTATCTCCTTGAAGAATGTGCGACAGATCCATATTATGGAGAGCTATTGGAACAGTGTGAGAACGGAACAGGTCAAAGGCCGAGCCGTGCGTATCTGTAGTCACATGTATCTGCCAGTGTCAGAGCGACTGGTGGACATTTACACCTATGTGAGCAAGTTCTCGGCGGCCATGGTGAATCTGAGGGGCAAGGAGGGAGGGATTCCCAGGATTATCGAGAACAATGACGGAGAGGTGGTGCCAGGGTCTCAGCCGAAACGGGTGGAGATCTATACGAGTGACCAGAAGGTGTTCAACATTAGTCAGAGGAAGGAGCGAATCAATCAGCAACTTCTGATGGTTTTGAAGGAGGCTGCCGTCGATTGTAAGGCGAACCAGCCAGACAATGAACCGTTGGAATGCTTCTCTGTGGAACCAGTGGGAACACCCTACATGTTCGACCCCGATTTGGAACGGGATAAACAGTCCAGTCAGGGCACTGCTCCTCCGAAGAAGTCCCAGATTCAAGAGGAACAGACTGCTCCTCAGGGAGATGTGGAGGCTGTTATGTTTGCTATGACGTATGAAGGGAAGACCCAGAATTTTATTCTGGGTGTTCAGGATCCTGGCAATGACTATGTTGAATTCTTTGCGTCCAATGATCGACTGCGAACCACGCCGTTGGGCCGTCTCATGATCGATCCTGAATCTGGGGAGTATGGGGATCCTGAGTTTTATGAATAGATGAAAATGGGATTACTAATTTGTTTGATTGAGATCAAATCAATTAGTATATAACGTTACACAGCGTTACACAGTAACTGTCCATTACTTAGTAACTACCCATTACACAGTAACTACCCATTACTTAGCGTTACACAGTAACTGTCCATTGATCCGCACAGCTTTTACTGATCATCTCGGGTGTCATGGAAACTGTGTTAAAATAGTGCCAAATTGCTAGATCCATATCGAAACCAGCCATAGTGGATCCACCAACGGTGGTCGTCATTGGTATTACTGGATTTGTTCCAAAATCATCAGGGACACTTACTTGTGTTGGTGTATATAATGCTTTTAAATTCTTTGCTTCCTCATGTGTATAAATGGTAATAGACCATACTGTACTACGATTAACCACACATACGTACCATTTTGATAGATCTATCAGAGGAAGCGTACTTCGTCCTACAGGTCCTAATGGACCCGATACTCCTACAAGTGCCTGAGCATTTCCTTGTCTCATAGCATTAATCTTGATTTCTTTACCATTGTATTTCATGGTACATAAATTGCTAGTCCCTGAAACAGGCATTGTGTTTATACGAAAGACGAACAGGTGATTGTTCCAGGCAGTAAAAGATACTTTAGGGATAGAACATGTTGCGGATCCATTTAAGTTCAAATAACCTGTAGAACCTACTGGACTTCTTAGCACATCTGTGGGACTATTTTTAATTTGAACGGAAGGATCCAGTGATGCCTGGATCGCCTCAGGAAGGCGGCGATCTGCGAAGATGCTATTGATCACCTCATACATTAGGAAAGGGCCTGTAAGCTCACGTGTTAGATAGCCATTTGAAAGATGACGATAATTAGGATTGAATGAATCGCAGGCAAGTTCTTCTTTATAATCCATCCGCCGATAACCAGCCTCAGATGAACCATTGAATCTCCATCGGATTTTTAAAATGTTTTTATCATTTGGCTTATACGTCCAGCAGTTTTTATTTGTAATTGTTGTATTATTTTTAACAGTAGAACCATCTATATTCAAATCATTTTCTAAATCGATTGCTCGTTCATCTGTATAGAACAACGGACCATTAAGCACAACATTATATTTATTAAAATCATAGGTATTTGTCTGGATTTTTGGATCTGATCCTAATGTGAATCGAAATTGTTTCATACTTGGAACCAAAACATTTGTATTTGTAATAATTTGGTCTCCATATAGGTTTGTACCAGGAATAGTTGTTCCCCCACCTATAGTCGGTATTGTGGATTCTTTTGTACATGCTACAAGTATATTAGTGAAAAACCACAAGACATCCACACCGCGAATAGGTTTAGGAGGGGGAGGTGGTGGAGCAGGTTTTGGGGGCTCAGGTGCTGGTGGGGGGACATCAGGTTTAGGAGTAGGAGTAGGTGTAGGCTTAGGTGGTTCAGGTTTGGGCGGTTCGGGTTTAATAGGTAGAACAGGTATTTTGACTGATTCTTCTGGTTTAATTCCCTGTAAGTCGATAAGAGCTGATCTCTGAATATCATATGGATTTTGATTTTCAAATCCCTCGACACCCCTGGCTTTACTATTTAAAGATTTCATGAAGTTCAAGGCCTCCCCATATGTATTTTTGCTTTGATAAAAAGTTAATGTAGAAGACGACGGAAAGAGTTGGCCGCGAGGTGTTCCTCCGTGTTTTAAGAACTCTTTTTGGAGGCATTTGAGTGTTTCGCCATTGATTGTCCTAATAGGCGAGTCAGGACCGAGTTCACTACAAAAGTCGTAGGACATTATGTCGCCCTTATTCAAGCACAGATCACGGGCCGCAGCATCCAGCTGTGTAATGGGACTTTTTATGTTTGCGTTGCCTCGAATCTTCTGGAATTCACTGAGAGCATAGGCTCGCGTCTGATTGGTGCCCTGGACCCTGCTTAAAGTAAAGGGGTCCTCCTGGTTTCTCTGGTTGTAGATTTTGGCAGCATCCAAATTCATAATGATATTTGCGGGATTAGGATCGGACATATTGTCACTGAGGGCGAGAGCAATGGATCCTTTATTGCTACAGCCGACTTCTTGGATGACGTCTAACAGACAGGTGGCCGACAGAAAGCCATTTTCATTCGGTGTACAAATCAATTCCTTATTCGATCGGGGATCAAAGTCCGCAGGTGCTCGCTTACATCCCTCTGAATCTGGATCTGTAATAACGGACATACATTCATTATTGACACCCTTAAATTTTGCGACACCTTTGTCGTTAATAGGAATTCCCTTGTTACTTGTGGGACAGTATCCGCACATGATTCCTTTCTTAGGATTTTTCATGTACTCCCTCAGATCTTCACAGCTCTTGATCTCTTTACAGGTGTCAATTTGCTCTTGATTTGACGGGGGGGCGGGTGGAATAGGTGTTGTCCAGGCAGAATAAAAGATATTCTGGGGACTTGAAATGGTGTTCTGGAGAAGGCCACTTCTAGGAGCTGTTGTAACGGGATTAATCCTCTGTCCCGTCATGGGATTCACACCCTGTACAGCTGTCATGAATTGTCTTGGAGCATCTGTTGTACTTGGAATCAGATTTGGAATTAGTGTGTTAAACCGATAATTCTGATTCTGCGAGTACTGATTTTGCTGCTGTTGCTGTTCATAGCCTTCATTCAAAGCAGCAAGCCTGCGGAACATCCCTAATGGATGCTGATATTATAATATTATTTTTGATCCCAGTGTAATTCCATAGCAGTCATTGAGAGCATTTTTACGGTCTTCATTTGACAATTCATTGTTATTGGCAGTCGCCAACGTACTCCTGTACTTTTCAATTACCGCTTCTTTTGTTGTAAGGCTTTTGGCTTTCGCAAGTCCCTCGGGTCGCATAGGATTGAGTAATCCGTCGGCCGTACAGAAGACTGGCAGGCCATTTTCATTCAGACTCGCATACATATTGATAGGTAAATCGTATGTACTAGGATTTGTATAGAGTGACTGAATACACTCGTCTGATAATCCGCCTTCACATGGATCAATGAAGGAATCGCCTGTCATAAACATGAGGGCAGCCAGCCGTTCATCACGCGGCAAGGATACTCCATTGTATAAACCGGTACTTGCCTTGGTCCCCTGTTCCATGAGGAAATCGCCGATCTCCTCGAGCGTCCGAGCTTTGTCTCCAGGACCGAACCTAATTGCTTTAAGTCCCTCCTCTTTCAAGGGGCTCCCAGTGCCCTTGTCGGTACCACCGAATCCCTTGAAGATCTGATCCAGACAGATCGCAGAATAGGTTCCTGGACCAGAACCGTCCTTATGACAGGGATCGGAATCCAGGAAGGCCGCGGAGGCCGCCGTGGTAATGAAGGGCCCGTTGTCACAGCGTTTGGAATCACTGGACGCAATGGACGCAAAGGAGAAGGGCATTTTAAGAGCGAGTGGTTTTAGAGGATCAAAATAGATAGAATAGCATTTCACTGTATTATCATCGTATGTCACACTTTTCGTCCCTAAATATCGCGGCTTGTAGCCTCCTGTTCCCTCTATCAGATATTTGATGTCCAGTGTATAGGGGCCTTTGCGAGTCTGTCCTGTGACAAACCCTGCGATAAAAGGATTTTCTGGTTTTTCACCATCAATCATAACTGTAATATTATTATTTTCTTTGAGATCTGGGAACATAATCATATCGGCCGTGGTGGGTCCTGGCATTTTTCTAATTTTTTCTGCCTTGTTTGTATCATCTTTGGCATTGGTAAGCATGGATGATCCTGATGATCCTGTTGTGAAAATGAGCGTTTTAGCATTTGTCATTATAACTAGGGAAGGCGGGATCAGAGGTATTGTGGGATCGATGCGATGGAACTCGGAGGATGGTAGGCACTGGGCACAATTAGGAACACCAAACGACTTCTTCTGAGTACATTCTGTCTCTTCAGCGACCGCAACACAGGTCTCTTTATCGGCAACAAATGTGCCGACCGCTGTTCGTCCATATGTAGGTGAATAGATGTATTCGGGAGCAATGTCTTCGACAGCATTTGCTTTCTGTCGGATACGTTCACTAGGATCTAAATATAATCCTCCGATTCCTTGGACTTCGCCCTTCGAATTTGTACTTTTCAGATCAAAACTAATTCCACAGTACTTGGCAAACTCTTCATTGTCAAAGCTATTACAGACCGCTTTGTTAAAGGTATCGGCTCTCACGGCTTCACAGACCTTCTGGGCTTTTTCAAGGGATTCTGGCTGGCCCTCGGGAATCTGACTGTTCCCGATGATACCGGCCTGTTTGTAGGCTCCCAACCCCCCTGTTAGATTAATACTGTTTGTGGCCTGTTTCACCTGAGTATTGGTTTCCTTTCTCAGATCTATTTGTGGATTTAGTAGGTTCACGAGCGAACCGAATGGATTAAATCGTTTCTGGGATGATGGCAAGTCCGGAATGATATCGGCAAATCCTTCTGTCTGTGACATATGGTACAGAACAAGAGCTAATATTATTAAAAAAATCAGAATCAAAAGTCCTTGATTCATACGAAACCCCTATTAGTCCTTTCTAAAAAACTTAAATAACAGGTTAAAGAGTTCGAATCTTTAGAGTATATAGAATGGGTGGTTTATTCAGTCAAACCGAAGATTCAAAAAATGTATTACATCGCTTTTATAGGCCTGATAATGAGCAACAGAATGATCAATCACCTCGTGTAGAACAGGTTGTTGAACCAACTCTTGCTCAGCCTGTTCTTGTCCCTGAGCAACCTGTAACTCAACCTATTGTTGAACCTGTACCTGAGTCAGCTGGTCAACCTGTACCTGAGCAACCAGTTGCTCAACCAGTCTCTGAACCTGTACCTGAGCAACTGGTTGCTCAACCAGTCTCTGAACCTGTACCTGAGCAATCAGTAGCTCAGTCTATTCCTGAACCAGTAGCCCAGCCAGTTGTTGAACCAGTATCCGAACCAGTTGCTCAGCCTATTCCTGAACCAGTTGCTCAGCCTATTCCTGAACCAGTAGCTCAACTAGTTGTTGAACCAGTTGCTCAGCCAGTTGTTCAACCTGTACCTGAGCAATCAGTAGCTCAACCTATTTCTGAACCAGTAGCCCAGCCAGTTGCTCAACCTATTCCTGAATCTGTGTCGCAACCTATCCCTGAATCAGTTGCTCAACCAGTTGTTCAACCAGTAGATCAGCCAGTAGCTCAACCAGTTGTTGAACCTATTCCTGAACCAGTATCTGAACCTATTGCCAAGCAACAGGCTAATAAACTTGTTGCCGAGCAACAAGTTAATGAAAAGACCCTGTCCGTCCCTCTTAACCCCCTTCCAGAACACAACATCAAGGTAAAGAAAGATAAGAAGAAGCATGGAAAGTAAAGAGTATATAATACCTATTATCAATCATTCGAATGATTGATAATAGTATTGAAATATGATTTTTACATATTATCGGGTCTCAGTCCAGCCACTGGATCCATTTCACGTGTGATCACACGGAAGACCAGCTGTGTCTGTCGGCTCAGATTGATTAGACGACGAGGAGGAGATGCGAGAGGTGCGATTGTAGTCCCTATGTAGGATAAAATAGAACCATTAACTCCACCATAAGGGCTTAACCCAACAGATCCAGTTGTAGGATCCAGATGTTTGGCCTGAATAATGATATAATTCGCATAGCCGACAGAGTTGGGTCCATCCGCATAGGTACCTGATGAATTATTTCCAATGCCAGCCACAAGAAATCCAGATGGTTGATTGATCCAGGTTGTAAAGTCTTGACTAGTCCTCGTAGTATTATTCGAAAAGTCGAAATTACCAATCTGAATGGTGTCACCTACATTGACTTGAAAGCGGCTAAAATAAGTTGATGTGTTTATGAAAATGTAGTATGGGTTAGCACCTGGACTAGCACCGTCATTTTGATTATACAAAGACTTGGTACCACTAAATGCTGTATTTGACCCAGCAAAGATACCACTGATATCGAAGGTATCCGCCATTAAGGACACACTTTGTCCATTCGGTCTCAAAAGACTAATCGATAGGCGTTGAAGGGTAGACAGAGGGGTCGGAGCGTAGACCTTCTGGCACTTCAAGTAACGAGGAACGAGTGAGGTAAAGCCACGAGAATCATTGGTTTGATTGGAGCTTGGATCAATAATACTCGTTGATAAATTGGGTTGCCAGTTCTGATCATATTGGATTACGCTGAACGCACGATCAATGAAGTTATCACTGCCAAAGTTGTTGTTCTCGAGTTCAGGGATGTTGACGGACACAAACGGCAAAGACAGAACGGTATTTTGATAGGCTGTGATGTTTGTTGCGACAGACTTCGTAGGCTCAATCAGTACATCGAGTCCTTCTATAGGCAAAATCGCCTTCACGAACTCAATGCGAGTGATGTTCTTGAACTTCTGTTGGACTCTAACCTGGGGATAATAACCCTGTCCGTTATTACCAGGATCAAAGGTGACACTAAAGTTGTAGCGATTCTCTGACACATTCTTCATCCAGTCCCTGTCCGCCGAATAGACGAACAGGTTGTTCTCGATTTCCTTATAGGCCACTGTATTCTCTTGGCGAATGATGTAGTCCTGGGGTAAATTGTTCTTCTGGGGTGAAAGGAAGGATGGAATGGTCGTTGTGGGATTGCCGTTGGCATCGCCGAGGCCACGGGGGCCGGGATTCTCCACGAGAACCAAGGGACTGAGGGCGGCCATGGCGAGTTCGCGGCCGTCGGGAGGGATGATCAGGGGCATGTCCAGGGGCTGAATGGATGATTGTCGATTGGCGAGGGCCATATCCGTCGCCTTGTTTTGGCTCAGTTGGCCGCTTCGGAAGAGATCGTCGGCCTGGATGCGTTTGTTGAGACCAGGATCTATTCGTTCCATGGCATCCTTGCCCGAGTTCAAGAGGCGTTGGGCCTCGGCTTCCCGTTGTTTCTTGGCCATTTCGTACAGGGAGGCCGAAGAAGGGGCCTCTTCGTCATCAAGGGAGACCCTGAAATCGGGAGGAGGAGGGGGAAGGGCCTTGACTTCCTGGCGATCCGTTTGAAGCTGGTCAAATCGGCGGGCCGTATCCATGTAGAGGGACTGATTCATGACGGTTTGCGTGGGACTCTGATCGACTGCCTGGGCCACCTGGACAACATTCTGTCGCTGTAGATATTTCGAGAAATCCTGGGCTGTGATCTTGAGGACTTCCCTGTTTAAGACGGGAAGGGGTTGCTCGCCCTGAGTTCCGTAGACCTGCTCCACGTAATGATCGAGGGCCCGTTCCAACCTGTCTAGCTGTTTACCGTTGAGGGCCTGGTTCTGGCGTTTCTGGAAGTCTTGAATGAGGAGCTGTTGAAGTGTCTCCCGATTCTTTTGACTAAACAGGGCGGCTTTTACTGATGGCGGCCCGGAACGATACATGCTCTATTCTGTTGCTTGTTATTTTCACTTGCTAAAAAACGCCTCTCTCAGGGCCAACATGAATCCGTCAGGCACCGAGGTCTTACAGAACTTTCGGAATGGAATGTGCTGGATCATACAGACAAGGAAGTACATACTGTAGACACCGCATTCGCTGTCGCTGAACTGGAAGCGGCGGGCATTATAGGCCATCGTAAGCGAAGGAATTTGAAGGTGAAGAGCCCTCATAAGACGGGCAATCAGAGGCGGTGTCTTCATGCCATAGGAATCAAAGTAGTAGGCACCGGGCTTGGACACTGATCGCAGGTCAATATACATGGCGACCCAGTGGCTCCCGCTCTTGAAGTGGGGATCCAGGTTAAAGATGAATCCGATGCCCCTTATACCCCTGTCGTATTCTGCCTTCAGATCCAAGTTACATACATCCGGCTGCATACATTGCTTCGGTTGATCCTTGGGCCTATAAGGATCGGGGGCCGAGAAATCCATGGGCAAGGCTCCCATGAATCGGAACCACGGGTTGGCCGCCTCGTACTGCTTCATCACGTCAGTGATCTGAAAATTATCGAGCCACTGGTCCTTCTTTTTATACCAGGACGCAGGATAACGGGGCCTCAAATACTCTTTACGGAGCTCCTCTTTCTTAACCTCATCGATGGCTACCCTGTCCAAGATACAGTGGTCATCGTGAGGCCCACAGATATCGTTGCCCTTGACCTGTTTCACTACATCAGCAGGCAAACACGAACCACCTTTTCGTCTCGATTTATGCTTTGGATTACAATAGCCGACCTGGTCTATGCTTAACTTGTATTTCGGTGCTTTTCTGGTTTTGGAACCCATTGTTCCCTCTGTATTATCTTGACAAAATTAGAGTCATGGGGTTTGATACAGAAAAATCATCGGTAGTCATGATGTTCTATCGGAATACGGCGATTATAACGGTTGTTGGAATGCTGTTACTAATTGGCATGGGTCCACGTGAAAAACTGGTTCCGAACTCTCTTGTTCAGTCATTATCAACGCCTGTAAAGTCGAATAATTCGAAAGGGACAGCAAATGTTCCTAAACCAAATGCTACAGCTACAGCGACAGCAGCAGTGACAGGAGCAGCCAAATGAATAACGAACCTATAGTCAGAGGATGTCTAATTCATCATCAAGTGAACCGGCCTGGGATAAAGAAAAAGCGAAAGCAGCAGGTGCCGCTATCTCAAATTATATGAAGCAAGGTTTTTATGATAACATAATGCCTATTGTGCTTGCTGTAATAGGCATTGTATTTTACGGTCTCTCTTATTGGAAACTAGGAGTCATACAAAATTCAAATAATAATTGGGATGCCATGAATGGCGAAGTGATTCCGACCATCTTCTTTATAGTCATTGGATTTCTCTTTATGGTGATCGCTTCCATTCTATATTTTATATCAATGCCGAATATCCTTCCCATTGGGTACTATGCTGCCATGTTGAGTACGGTAACACTCATGTTGTCTGTCACTGCGATATCGATTGCTATAATTACAAGATAATTCCCTACATAATTGTAGTATGAACCCTTGGATCTCTATTGGTATTGGATTAATAGGATTTATTCTATTTATTGTCGCCGTGATCCTCTTGGCTGCCCATCCGACCAATTATAACTGGGACGAATTAAAGATCGAGGTCAATCCCATTATTGCGACGGTCTTCTTGGGTGGCTGTTTTATGACCGCAACGACAATCATGTATTTCATCACCTTTACGGATCCTTTGCCAAGCCTGTATTTCTCTATCATTCTGAATATCATCACAATGCTATTGATTATTGGCTCGTATGGAGTTAGTAAGATGACAAGATGAACAACGCTCAGCGTTGTTCATCATATGGCTCTTCATTAGCGTCGCTAATGAAGAGCGACACGTTGACACGTTGAACAACGTAAAACAAGTAACCCGTTAATTTTACTATTAATCTGTAGAGGATGGCAGACTTTACAAATTTAATGATAGCAGGGGGCATCAGTGCTCTGAGTTTCACCTTTCTATTTGCGGCTTTAGCACTTTTCGGATCAGTTCAAGGATCCAATGAAAGCAATTTGGAAAATAAGGACCTTTGTGTCTCGACAACGGTAATCTTCAGTATCTCAGGGTTTCTCATTGGTCTAGCGATTGCCTTATATATGATGGGCAAGGAAGACATTGTACAGCTAACCTATCTCATCCCATCTGTGATCGCCTTCAATCTGGCATTTGGTGCCCTTGCGATCTCTTTTATGACAAGGAACTGATTATGCTGAGAGCCAGATTGCTGGCACCGAATGCTGAATCCGAAGCTGCGGTACACCCTTATAGTCTAGTCGCATGACGCCATACAGACGTACGGCACACCGAATGGACGATCCGGCCTTTAATTCTGAAATGGGACACGTTGTTCCGTTTCCGAGTTTCACCAGAGTGGACGGAAAGGTATAGAGTGTTAAGACCCTGCTATTATAGAGTTTCTGGAGCATATTGTCCAGATCCTCCGAATTCATGGTCGATGCCTCAGGTTGAATATGAGTCAGGATATGTTTCTGAAAGGCGACCATTTTACCATTAAAGGTCCGATGCTGAGATCCATGGCATTCCATCACGATTCGGCCGGTTACAGGATCGTAGGAAGAAAATGTGAGCGGTGGTGTTACAATAGACACATCTGTGAACTGGGCATAGGTATCCCTGTAGCTCATGGGATGTATGGGTCGGCCACGTTTGTCGTCGATCTGTGGGTGAAGTGTGACTTTGGCGGGATTAAATTCCGTGTAAGGGATTGCGAGAATCATGGGCTTCCTTAGAAACATATACTTCTAAATGCTTAGATTGTCAGTTTAAGAGTCCAGTTGGAAAAATGAGTAATGTTACAGACACCGTCCTTTGCTTGGCGAGGGCCGCGGGGCTCAGGAAAAAGAACACAGCTCCTCTCATTCTTGGAGGCCCAGGCCAAGCGTTACAGTATTCCATTCAAGGTAAAAGAATCTGTCTGGTATCTGACAAAGCCCAGTAATGGTTCCGCAGATCCTGATGAGGAGGATGAAGAGGGTGCTACGAGTAAGACCATTCCCTATGAAGAGTCTGTGCTACATTTGGGATTTGATGTGGCACGCATGAGCATGTCTGACAAGATCTTTTTACAGAGCATTCTGACACGATGGACGGGACAACAGGATGTTACGCTGGCATCCTCCAGCCTGAATACGAGATACTTGGTTTTGTATCACGCTCAGTACTTGACGGATGAATCGACGCTACAGTTACAGGAGGCCTTGGAACAGAGTTCATGCTTTGCGATTCTGCTGACAACAGAACTTCCTGTTTGTCCGAGGCTGAGGGATGCGTGTATGGAAATACCAGTGCCAGGGAAAGAGGATCGGCTTCTGTCCAAGTATGTCAAACGGTCTGGTCTGTCGCCGACAGATGTCTGGCATACCTTTTTCTCTGAGACGTTGGAAACCTGGTCGACCACATGGACCAATGGACGCGTCCAAGAAGTGCGTAATTGGATTTATCTGTGTCTACAGAGGAATCTGCGGTGGACAGATGTGATCCATTACTGGATGGCGGCGATTTACAGAGCCGAGTGGATTAGTCCAATGACAAGGTCCAAACTTATGGATGTTCTGTGGCGAGCAGAGTCTGGATCTGGTTGGGTTCTAGTCACCTCCTATAGAATTCCGATTCTATGGGAGAGCGTCCATTTGGAACTGGCCCGATTAATGTACAAGTTACGTAAAGCCTCCTAGGCCTTCTCTCCCGTTAAAGACGGCTCTACTAATGCCACCTTCTCCACTTTTATAAATTTCCCATCAGGTTGATATATCTTATGGAAAAATGCGAGTTTCCCAATATCCGATCCTTCCTCAGGTTTAAAGGCGTCAACCACTCGGGCAGCGATCTCATGATTCACGAACTTCACAAAGGCGTATCCCACACTCTTTTCGTCCTTCTTTGCGTCCTTACGAGGTAGCTTGATCCCCTTTTCAACGATAAATCGTGTATCATAGAGACCCTTGGGCTTGAAATCATATCCTTCAATCACTGATGCTATCTTCTTCTCGATGGCTTTTTCATTGATCTCTTCAGGCAAATTGGCTATCCACAAGGTGTCGTATGTGTCTGAGACAGCTGCCAAGGCAGTCGCAGACGTTGGCTTAGGGGCATTTCGTTCGACTGTGACTTTGACAGGTTTAACTACCGATTCTATTGCTTCCCTTTTCTTAGCCTGTTCATTCCTGTATTTCTTTAGCTCTTCCATTGTCATTCCTGTAAATGGATCTCTGCCAGCTTTGACATTCTCTTCAAATTGGATGTTTCCCCACAGAGCATTGGGAGGATACTCGCCTCCATAGGGAATCCATTTATTGTCCTTTTTAGCATTCTTTTCAGCAACGGCAGTTACTGCTGCCGCAGAAGAAGCCAATACCTCTTCTGCCCTACGACTTTCAGCCGCCTTTAAGGCCTCTTCAACAAGCCCTTCCATCCCAGGGTAAAATGCTGAAATTTGCTTTTTTACCTTCGGTCTTTTAGCCCGTTCAGCTAATTTACGCAATCGGATCTCCTCTAGAATACGTTCCTGTTCCTTTTCATGGTTTCGTTTTGCTTTTAAGGCCTTTCGTTGGCGTTTTTCAAAACTGGTCTCATTCTTACGAGTTTTTATTCCATTATTAGCATTTCTAGATCGTTTTTTGGTCATCGTGTTCGTCTTAGACATTCTCCCTATCCGTACAGGTCAAAAAAATAGTGATTCTTCTTTGATTTAGAGGGCGAAATCGGCTTCTGTGATAGACGAATAGTAGTTGTTTTGGTTGTTTTGGTTGGTTTCATTGGTTGTATTGGCACCAGCAACAACAGGTACCTGAACAAGAACTGTTACATTCTGACTTCCACCAGTCCCAAATCCAACAGGCATACAGTTATACGTAAACCCATTGAGAATGACGACACGTCGTTGATCACCGAATCGAAGTATGTAGCGGTGCTTGGAATGTGGGAAGCAATCGGTGTGATCCGTTAAGGGGAATTTGCCTTGTTCCAAGGTTACAATCAGATCCTTTGTTAAGGGGGCAGGAGGAGCATCATAGGTATGATTCTCACTATTTTTAGATCCAAGGACCTTCCATTGATCGGAAGATCCGACACGTTCAATATCTACAGGTACGACGGATATCATTATGGATATATATGGATAATTATGAGGCAAGTGGTTACAATGGGTATACCTGAGGCCCCGACTTCAATTTTATTTTTTAAAGCCGCCTCAAATTTCCGACGTATAAGTAAGGTATGCCCCATCCTCTGATAGAACTTATGGCCGACATGGTTCAAACGGCTCCCAAACCAAAACCGTGGACCAACACGGACCTGACAGAACAGACCCTTTCCGTCTTACAACGGGAATGCGAGAAGCCGAGTGAATTCGATCAGATTGGTTCAAGAGATCATTTTTGGAATATGTTTAAGGCAGGAAAGATCGATCCCGTCGTCAAACAGACAGATGGAGGGATTCTTGTGGCCCTCTTAAATAACCCCGACCAGATGGACGAGATTCCCTGGGACCTCTGGTCCATCCTGCTACAGCTATATAAGCGACCCGATGGCCAGTCTTACACGATCTTTTTGTGTGCCCATCCTGCCCTCCGTCAATTCCCTAAAAAGAATAAACCTGTCACGCCTCTCAACATTAATGGGGGATATGCCTATCCCTGCGACTCCACCTGCGTCTTTATTTATAGGGCGGAAGACGCCACCAGGGTCCTGATCCACGAGCTCTTTCATGCGGCCTGTTCCGACAACACGGCCCTTCCTTTGGAACAGAGGGAAGCCGAGACGGAGGCCTGGGCAGAACTCATCTGGGCCGCCTTCATGTGCGACCCAGCTAAGCTACGCCAAGGGGACTTAAAGGAAATGGAGTCAGTCGTTCACGATCAGGCGTCCTATATTCACCATCAGAACAGGCTGTTACTCGAGGGTGGGCATATCAAAGGCAACTTGTCTTCTATGCCGTTCCCATGGCGATACACGATCGGCAAGGAGGACATATGGACACGATGGGGTTTGAGCGTCTATGAAACGTCAAATGCGAGTCATGCGAAGAATTCTAATGATCGATGCGAAGATCACAAACACTCTCTCCGTCTCACCTTTCATCCTACATTGGCCATGAAACGACGTTGGAAGGTATCCGAGAAATCTACGATGTTATAAGTACGGAACAGTAATTGTAAGCGAATATTAAATCATAACGAGTATGCGATATGATTGATAATGAAATAGCCAATAATTCAGTTATATATCCAAAATTTAGATCCTATAGCGATTATATTAAATATGTACAGGCTGGATTGAAGTATTAGAATTGGATTAATTATATCTATTATTTTTGATAGAAAAATTCTACAAAAAATAATATTTTAGTTTTATTACCTAAGCTTAGCACATTTAGGCAGTTGCGACTGCCTTCTTCTCAGGCAACACGTACAGCTTGTACAGGTAGGTCTGGATGTTGCGGTAAGTGAGTGCCTCGCCCTCCTTGACGCCCAGCACCTTACGCATGGCGGCATCAGGGTGGATGGTGTGGCCCTTCTCAGCATCCTTGAGCTTATGGCTGTCCACGTAGGCACTGAACGCACGGGTGACATCCGCAGGGGTCATTTGGCTTCCGTTGGGCTTGCCGAGGAAGGAGCAGAGACCATCACGAAGAGTCACAGGGGTGGTGAAGATGGTAGGACGCTTGGCGACAGGGGCAGATCCATCGGCAGGGGCGGCCTTGCGGTGGCGGCGGCGACGACCGGCCTCCTTGAGCTCCTTGGCAGCACGCTTCTGGAGCTTGCCGAGAGCCTTCAAGCCAGTGACTGCGGCATCACGAACAGATTGGAGCTGGGCGGTCAAAGCCTCGATGTCCTGGGCCAAAGTGGTGCTAGGCTCGGCATTGACGGCAGGAGCAGCAATGGCGGAAGCAGTTGCGATAGGCTCAGCAGGGGCGATAACAGTTGCTACGACAGGAGCAGGGACTGCGGCAGCTGCCTCCTTCTTGGAGGCCTTCTTGGCAGGGGCAGATGCGACGGGGGCGGGGGCGGCAACAACGGTGTTAACTGCTGCTACAGTTTCGGTCTTCTTTGCGACTTTCTTGACGACGGGCTTGGCTGCGGAACTCATTATGCTATTGCCGGTATTATTGCTGGACATGTTTAAACGCGATATACCCCTCCGACTGCGTTAGAACCGATTCAAATTTTATGTATTTCACATTCAATTTCTTAAACTCAGTTACAAAAATGGCTTTTTTTCGTTGAAAACTTTGAAAATATAATACAGTTTGTATTAGTTGCCTAAATTTATTTTAAATTCAAGGGATAGAGGGTAAATGAGATCTTGTTGGAATATAAAAAGCAGGCCACATCCTGATACAGGATGTACTAGAAACGCGACGCACGGCGACTTTTGTTCGCTTCATTATAAAAATCCCCGACGGTTCGCAAAACCGGTGGATCTAACGCTTCTGAGACCGAAGCAAGTTGACCGTCTTAGACGGTTCCTGAACCGTTGCCGGATCAAAATTGGGCTGTTAAGGGTAAAGAGGCAAGGCCTCGCATCATCCGTCACAACCCTCGCAAACAATGCCACAGAACTGATTTCCATGGATGATGTCATATCAATCCCTGTCCATTTCCGTTTTTCGTTTCTTGAACAACCTCATCGGTGGCTCTTCGATATTCGTTCTCTTGTCCAAGAACGACAGAGACTTACAGAGTCTGGCAAAGCCTTCAAGAACCCCTATACGTCTAGCCCTCTGAGTCCCGAGACCCTTGAATCAATCCAGAAACATATACACTGGCTACACAGTCGCAGATATATCCTGACTGCTGACACTGTAGAGCATGTATCCTATGAACAGAAGGCAGTTGAACTATGTTTTCTGATTGACAGTCATGGATATTTGACGAACATTCGGTGGTTCTTAACTATGTCGCTGCCAAGTATTCATCGATTTACTGAGACCATCAACGATCTTTGGACAGAGTCACTTGGACTGACAGATGAAGAACGACTAGCCATTTATCCTGACTGGCAGACTAATTCTACCTACCTAATTATACCTTATCAGACCATGAATTTGATAAAAGCACTGGACCATCTGTTAACCAGTTTAATCACCTTTTTGAAAGCAGGGACTCTCAGAGAATCCAGGGGTCTTGCTGCGGTCTACATTGTCACAGCATTAACAACAGTCAGCTCAGGAGCTCGTCGAGCCTTCCCCTTTCTTCAGGAAATGGCTGTATAGCAAATTTCAACGTGAAAAACTTTAACAGATTTGAATTTGCCAAATCCGTTAAATTTGAATCGCCCTTTTAATTGCCAGAAACGCATAGCATTACACAAAACAACATGGCAAGCAATACTATTCTCCCTACTGAATTTAATGGACGCAACGTCACAGTCGCCACCCCTAAGGTGGTTGAAATTGAAAAGGACGGCAAGAGACAGGCCGTCGGTAAGAAGGCGTACATCAATTACAATGGTGAGCGTCTCAACCTTCAGTCCGCTACTGAAATGAGAATTCCCTTTGGCCTGAGCGTCTATGCCGCAGAAGGTGGTGGAGCAGCCAAGCACAGCATTAACCTCTCCTTCAATGGCTATCAACAGGCCGGCGACGTCAAGGCATTCTACGAGACCATCGTGGCTCTTGACAATGCCGTCAAGGATGCCGCAGTCAAGAATAGTAAGGCCTGGTTTGGCAAGGAGCGTACTCGTGAGGTTCTGGAGGAGTTCTACACTCCCAGCATCAAGTTCGGCAAGGATGCTTCCAAGGACTATCCTCCTACCATGAAGCTCAATCTTCGTCGCTCGGGTGACGGATATGAGACCAAGTTCTATGATCCTGCTGGCAAGCCTATTCGTGGCATCCCCGCAGAGGAGATGCTTGCGAAGGGAGCCACGGTGACTGCCCTCATGGAGTGTTCTGATGTCTGGATCGCAGGCACAGGCAAGTTCAATCTTCGCTGGAATGTGACCCAGCTCATCGTCCACAAGATTCCTGATGGACGTGCTGAATTTGCCTTCAAGCTTCCTGGAGTTACGCCTAGCAACAGCAGTAGCAGTAGCAGTAGCAGTAGCTCTAGAGCCGCAACTACCTTGGAGGATGAGGTGGATGACGAGGAGGAGCAACAGGAGCTGGCATCTGCGACAAGAACCAGCTCAGCAGTCGCAGCGGTTCTTCCAGCTGCCGAAGATGCGGCAGAGGAGTCTGAGGAGGAAGAGGCTCCTCCCCCTCCCAAGAAGCAGGTGAAGAAGCGTAACGTGGTCGTAGCAAAGTAAACTAGCGATTTCGTATCTGAACCTTAAATATTTTTTCTAGTATAAATGCGATAACTAACATAGATCCAGCAATGACTGTAAAGCATGTAAATGGTAAACAAATAAATCGTATTAAATTCATAATAAATCGCCTATCTCTTTCAACTAAAACGGGCGGCCGATAAGGAACAATCTGTAACTCTTTTTGATCGTCGATTGTAACGTGACAAATAAGACAGATCCTGTCCGTCTTCGCGACTTGACGCCAGTTAATCATACAACCCTTATGAACATAATACACACATGTACAGTTATATAAAAATAAATCACTGCTTAATGTGTCGCACTTTGTAATACAAATTAAGCATTCATTAATAGTTGTATTATCCGATACATCACATGATGTATTAAATACATCCGATTCCATCTCTACTTCTAACTATTTTTATTTCGATTCAAACAATACTGTGGATTATTTGATTGACTCAGATCGATACTGTTAATGTAAGCCGCATACTGTTCGGGTGTTAAAATAGTTCCATTCGGTCTCAGAGGAGTCGTTGTATTGATCGCCCCAACATTCGTACAAGGACCTAAAGAAGGGATAGGCTGACCCGCATTGAATATGATAGGGGCAGGTGGAGGCGGTGGTACATATGTCTGATACTGTTGGAATCGGACAGGTGGCCAGTTAACAGGACTATTTACAAAGTTTTGCGAGGAACCACCGCTCATTTTCTGAGCCATCTGAAGGCATCCCGGAATCTGTTTTTGCTTATAGGCTGTTAAATTCAATTGAAGATCTGATACCTGACACTGCTGGATCTGTTTTGTTAGAAGAGCACCAGAACTAACACCACCACTATACTGTGGAATAATTGGTGGTGGACAGTAATTTAAATTATTTTGCTGATAAAATCTACTATTAGAAAGATCTGTCACCAGTTTCTGTACATAGGCCTCTTGGACACAGACCTGAGCCTGGTCTGTTATGCCAGATGCCAGATTTCCTGTCCCCTGTATAACTGTCACGGGACCAGTAATTAATTCTACGACTCCCTGGCGACGAACTCTGTCCATTCCTCTGTTTCAAACAGATAACTTAATTTAGGCTCTAAGAGTAAGGTATGTATATAATCGGTATCTGTTTACTGTTACTGCTCCTAGCCCTTTTAATTTTTACTGTCAGCCACAGACAAAACAGACAGAGTCTGTTGGAAGGCTTCGGACTCATTGATACGTGGCGTACAACTCCCGAATTCAAGGAATGGATAGCCTTTCACCAAGAGATCTGTCAGTTCTGGAATAAGGTCGTGGACAGTACTTTGGACGTAGAGCAGCACGGGGATCCGACCATGACAAAAACAAAACTCATTCGCAAATTCCAAGACGACGACAATGAGGGCCGACCTTTCATTAAATGTCCCCCGAATCCCTTGACGACCCAGTCGCCCAAACAAGACATCCTGTCCGTCTTGTCACCAGATCCGAGGCCCTATCAGGACACCCTTGCTTTCCTGAACAAGAAGATCCCTGGCATCATAGAGGACTTAAAGAAGTCACTGGAGGGCATCCCGCCAATCCCATCCCCTACAGAAGGCTTCCTTTCCTACACGGGCTCCTATGCCTGTGCGGATGTCAGTGGCTTAGTGACATGCGACAGTGATACAACGACATTCACAGTGAATATGAATAGCCCTGAAAATGCCGCCAATAATCGACCAAAGCCCAATCCAGACGATGCTGTTATAATGTCTAGCTTGAAGGCGATTGTTGCTCAGATACCTAGCATGAAAGACCAGCTGGACAAGGCCAGAACAGATGTGGCATATCTTGAATCCTATCAACAAAAGGCTAAGGATGGGACATGGACCAAGGAGGTAAATATTAAGTCGTCTCCATTATCCGATTCTTCAAGTCTAGCTATTTAACGTCAAATCATAGGTTGATTCAACGTAAACGTCAAATCATAGGTTGATTCAACGTAAACGTCAAATCATAGGTTGATTCAACGTAAACGTCAAATCATAGGTTGATTCAACGTAAACGTCAAATCATTGGTAGATTTAACGTAAACGTCAAATCATAGCAAATCGCGTAACAGCCTGTTCAAGCCGCCATAAATACTGTATCACTGTGGCATCTGTAACAACCCGTAACTCGATAATCATATCCCGCACCGAATCAATATAGCCATCCACATACACCTGTTCGTCATCCATTAGGACCCTCGGAAATGGTTTGATAACCATGAAATTAGACGGATAGGTTGCCGTTGCCGGCTCCACATCCATCAGAAGTTCCAGTCTGGCTCTCAGATCCTTCAGGATCGTATCAATGGCAACAATTTGTCGCTTTTTCTTATGACCGTCGCCATATCGAATCTGTATTAGCCGTAGAACTGTGTCATGGTATTCCAAGACATTCAAGATTGTAGCCATGATCTATGTTCGTCACTATAGTTACTATCAAATTTTCTTATGTGTATTTACCAATACATATAAGAAGTCCCTTCATAGCAGCCAGGAGGATACGCAAGGGTTGCCAATCAATACCCTTACTCTGAGCCTTTTTACCGACTCAGAGGTCCTTTGTTCCTGGATTTTATCGTTCGTTGTTGGTTGCTTTTTGATTGCCGTATCAGTACAAAAGTACTGATAATGCTGGTGCTAGTTATAAGTTGCTGCTTTCTCGTTAATACTTGATTGCTGATCGTTTTTATCGTTGAGTTACTTTTGCGTAATCCGAAGATTATGCGTTATATTTAGATTGATCAGCTTCTACATATTCGCTATAAAGGGACTGTTGTTACTGATTTTACTGTTTTTACAAGGACAGGAGGACTGTACGACCATTGGACTCACTGAGAACCCAATCCACCTTGGTCTCGAACTCCTCAATCTGACGGTTCATCTCAGCGATCTTGGTCTCCAGGTTCAAGGGGTCCAGAATTTCCGCCTTGTTCTGAGCCAGAAAGGTCTCCGTGAGCTGCGTAATGACCTCTACATTGGTCTTGGAATCCTTACTGAGTTCTGACTGGAGCAGACGCTCCACACGTGCCTGCTCAGACACTGTATGAGACTCGTGCTCTCGCTTCACCTGCTCGAACTGTTGCTTCATGGTATTTAGCATGGCCTTCTCAAAGTCAATCGTACGCTTGCGTTCCACAGCATCGGCCACCGTGTACGTCTTGTCTCCGATCTTCACGGATGTTGTGGCGTTACTGAGGACAATCGCGGCCTTCAGCTGGTTATAACGGGCCAACAGATCTGTGAAAGACTGATAGGAGGCCCGGGCTTCTGTCGCAAACCGACTTGAATCCAGCATGTCTCGCTTCTTCTTCATGGCGATCAGGTGAGCTCCATTGGTCGCATGTTGAATTCTGGATCTCAGGAGCTTGAGCTCCGAAAGGGCTTGGGTCACAGACACCGAGGACATTGAATATTCAATTCACTTTGACTTTAAGTTCTATGTGTAGAATAGGGATGAACACGACTCGGAAAAAAGAGTGTGCTGAATTATTGGAACAGCTAAGATCCAAGCATGCCGAGATTGAAGAGGAGTTACAAAAGGATATATATACTACATTTAGTAATATAGCTGGAAGAAGTAGCTTATATTTAACGGGAAAACAAAACATTAGATTCAAACAATCGCCAAAAGAAAGGCTTTTAGCAGCAATAAGCTCAGGATCTTATGTAAATTCAGAAGAACCGTTGGCTAATATATTATCTGACGCAGAGCTTTCACTCAACAATAAAATTCCACGCACATTACATACTCTTGTAAGGGAGTATGTTGTTATTTTAAAACAATTAAAGATGTGCGAACCAGATTTGTCAAACAAACCTAATTCATCTTACGTAAGAAATTTACAGAAGTACCTGATCGGACCTGAAAAAAATCTAACGAAGTTGAATAATAGTCTTGAAACGATCGAGTTTTTAAAGGAAGAGCTGGGACCTTCAGACCTGGATCGGTTTTTATTATTGGGTGAAAAAACAGGTAAGGATCGTACCAAGTACATTATTAAGCTAGTACAGACCCTTATTCGTCGATATAAAGCAAACCATAAAGACGAGTTCGAGACAAACAGGGATTTTGTGAAGGATTTATTGCGTGAATTAAATGATCGCGATTTAGATAAATTAGAAATCCTTTCTGAAGGAACACCCTATAAGGATTTATTCTTTACTGTAGGATCTACAAATGAAATTAATATATTTAAGAATATATTAAAAAGGCGAATAGAAAGCGGAAATAATGAAGGTGCTTTTACTTCTTTAAGTAATATAATAGAATCTTACATTCAGAAACGTAATTTTGAAGAGGCTGAGAGATTTTTGAAGAGGGAGTTAATGTCTGATCCATCTGATATTTACAGACAGGAGCTGAATAATTATTTAGTTGTTGTATTGCTTCATCAGGATAAATATCTAGAAGCTGTTAGACTTTTAGTTGTGTTGCTAGAAGATCAATTAATAAAGGACGTCCCTGATAATGACTATATTCTTTCACTTATTAGTTTATTAATTGATATATCTAAGGAAGTAGATGAATTATCGGATGAAGAAGTAGAGGTATTGTATAAGAAAAAATTGGATATCCAACGAAATATATTAGGCATGACGCATCCTGAAACAATTAAAGCACTCAATGACTATTTAAAATATATAACAGATCATAACGATGAAGAGACTGCTAGAACCCTGATAAAAGCAGAACTGCCTGCGAATTCTCGGTCTCAGTATGCCACTATAGTAAATTATTATTTAACAACGTTAGAATCAAACAGTAAAAAATCGTCGAGTGCTTTTCTTTCAAGTGTTATTGGCAATTTAGAAGGGGGTAGCACACGGAAACTATCTGCCACTAGTAGAATGGCAACACGCTGTACGTCAAAGCAGATCTTAAGAGCCGCGTATACTCGCAAGTCTAAATCCGGTCGCCGAACCACCGTGAAGGCTGCCTGTATTCGTAATGTCGGTCGCCCAGGCAAGGGACTCAGATCCGGTGAGCCTGGAATCGGTACGTTGAAGAAGGGACTTCTGGCCAAGTTCGGTTACTCTGATATAGCCCATAAATCAGACGCCGCAAGACATGCGGCCCTGAACAAGGCAGTCAAGGCCTATGGAGCCCTGTCCGTCTTTCGCAAGCTGAATGCTGGCTATGTCTATACAAAGCTCAGTAGCCCTGCGTCTTCCAAGATTTTTTTGAAGGATAGGGATTGGATTAAGAGGACTCATATGTAAATGACAAAACAGTATTATTTATTGTGATTTATAACTACAATAAATAATAATGATGATGGAATACCAAGAGACGCTTACAGACGTTCTGGTTTCAGAATGGATACAGGGTTTATCTCTAAGCTACCTTTTCGACTCGTTTGCCGACTAGTCTTCCTGCTTTTACCGCTTCGACTGTTATTCTTCAGACTCTGATATCCATTCCTGGCATTTTCAACACCAGCTAGAATTAACTTCTTCATCTTCTTCTTGGTGGCCCGAATACGCATCACCTTTTCCCTGATCAGACTGGGCAACCGTTTCTGGTGCCCTGTACATTCTAGGGAAATGAACGGAAAGGGAAAGGTGTCGGGTTTTAGCCTAGCCTTATAGGATATGCTCACCAGTTCCTTGGCCAAACAGTCGAGCCCAGTCAAAGTCAGAAACTTGTACTTGAGCAGAGAAATCGCAAAAAATAGGGTGATCAGCGTATCTAGGGACGCGACCCTGAGTGTCTGTCCCTTTTTCACAGGAAGCGAATAATACGAATGACAGGCCGTCTGGGCCATGATAATTAGGAAGGGTACCTTGTCTCGCATGAAGATCGCCATCTGGGGAATCAGATCACCACCCATAGCATCCACCTTGGTCACTGTGGTCTTATGAGTCGATGAATGCTGAAGCTCATACGCGAAATGTTTCGTGTCTGCTGCCAGATCGGGCGAATAGAACAGAATGGGCCTCTTGGTTTTCAGGAGCCACTTGGCCGCCGGCTTCTTGCTAAAGGATCGCTTGTAAAACCCTGCCAGATCTGCTCCCGCAAAGACTCTCTGTTCCTGGATAATGTAGTCCATAATCCCATCCACATCATGGGCCGTCATGAGGCCCGTGGGAAGCTGTTTCTCCCATACCTTACAGGGCTTCACACGGTCGAACTCATTTAACATGGTTAAACGTTCGTATACCTTTTCCCAGCGATCCACCTGCCCTTTGGGTCGACTGAGCTCCAAGTACATCAGCATACGAAGCGTATTGGAATCCAGGTAGGAAATCCCATTATCAACGAACTCTCGTTCAGACAATAGCTCATAGAGCTTGGGATCGATCTCCGTGATATCTGCTACGGGAATATAGTTCACGTAGATCTTGGTGGTGCCCTCATGCATACCTTCGCGATCACTAATTTCTCGGAATCCCGCCTTCCTCAAGAAGCCCACGAGTTGCTTGATGTCCGAGGCCCGATCGGGAGTGAACATGTCGTAGTCAGGGATGGTCGTGTTCGGATCGTAGAACTTGTATTTCTCAGGGAGGTGGGCATTGATCGCCTGACCTCCGTAGCACAACCTGTGCGTCTTTCTCAGAAACTGTTCTACAATGTCGATGGCCTTGAGGACCTCGGGATCATGGGCCGATTCAAAGTCTGTCTTTTCCTTGGCTTCATTCGCAATAGTAGCGATCCGCTCGATCTGTTTGGTATATTTCTCCTTATCGAAGTGCGGAGCCTCGATATGTCTCATCGTATTTTCCATGGTACCCTATTGGTACAATGGAAAATAGGAATAATTGATTCGCATACTATGGTGTGATCGGGACTCGTAACTCGCCTCCCTGTGCGTTCATTGTTACAGGGGCCGATGCTGCTCTCATGAGGGGCTTCTTGATGAATCTGAGGTTCTTTGGCTTAGGAACAAAGCCAAACTTTGAAAAGAGACCCGATGGCTTCTCGAACAGGTAGTTTGCGTCATCCGACCAGATCTGAATAGGAATACAGGTTATTCCAAAGGTCGATGTTAGCTTCTGAACGGTTTCGGCGTCTGGCTGAACGGCAGGGTTCTTGTCAAAGCAGACCGTGTATGTGAGCTTCGACTTCTCAATGGTATTCGTGATCTGATCCTGGGGAATGGACAGATAGCTCTGTGTCGTATCAAGAACACCATAAGGCGTCGCAGCTGCCTTGGTCGTCGCACCGAGCTGTGTCTGTCCCATGGTCAACCTGAGATTCACAATGTAGTCCAGATCCTTATCCGTGTCATAGGACGCCTTTCGAAAGTCATCAGTATTGGCGTTACACATGAAGATCACTCGTCCGTCATAGTCCTTGATGCTGTTTGTTAGAAGCAATGCCTCTTGTTGCTGTCGACTGAACTTCCCGCCAGTCGTAATGTTATCGACGCTCCTGTTTAACAGGGGATTCATGGCTTTCGCAATGTTCGAGAAGTAGTCCAAGGTTCTCTTGGGGCTCCCAGAATCATAGGGAGGTGTTCGAAGGACGTAGAGGATTACGATCAAAGGTCCTGAGCCATTGTCAAACGCATTGTCGGCAAGGACTTTTGCCGTTTTCTGGATAATCGAACTAGAACTGTTCTGACAGTCGGGATTGGACGCTGTTACGTAGAACCTACGCCCCTGATCATTTCGCACCACGAGTTGGGGAAAGTATCGACCATTTTCATCTGTCTTATGCTTACATTCGTCATTGTAGTCGATTTCGAGAACGAAGGTGCGACAGCCCATTTTCAGGGCCGACGTAACGGCTTCCTGGGGATCAAAGTATCCTTTTTCGAACGGTCCTAGATAGCCGGCAAATCGGCAACCCAGTGTATAAAAGTTCACGAAGGAATCCTGGTCGGATGGGAGAACTTCATGTGGATCCTGCTGAGTTGACGCGGACTCATAGAAGTCCAGCATTTGACTCATGCGTTGACGTCCATTGGCCCTAAGATCCCTGAGTGCTACGACTTTTGCGAGCTGATCTTTATAACCTGCCTCGGACTTATAGTCGGCGAATCCTTCGTTAGTTTTTAATACCTTCATGATCATTATAATTCCGCTCACCAACACTACAAGCACAAATAGGATGGAAAGATATTCTGTCACGTTCATTACCCTACCGACTCATGCTAAATTTATTTCATGGAATTATCGTGATTGTCTATGATTTGTAGCAGAAGGGCCAGGTTCATGCCGAAGAGCCAGGCGTCGTAAGATGTGTGAACAGTTCCATACGCAAGGCGTACAAAGGTCATGTATCCTGAAATGATGATGGTGACAATAATGGCTGTAATTAGAATGGTGTCGATAAAGTGTAAATTTTTAAAGATCATAGTGTTTCCTAGTTGATAAGTACATTTTGTGCCGGTAGGTATGTCTTTAGACATACCAGTTGGTAGGTATGTCTTTAGACATACTACTCATAGCCCATCCAATACCAACTCTGCGTGAAGCAGTTCCAGGCGTTTCACCAGGGCCCATGATACATTGGGCCAGGTAAATCCTTCCACAGTCTTCATAGCAGCGAAGCCATGTGATTGACGAAGACTCGCATCATTTACGTAGGTTTCCATGGCCTTCGACACAATCATAGGATCCACGATTCTAGCCTCGCCACCTAGCTGACTGACAGTGGTTGGCACGTACATCGTCAAAGCAGGTTCCACCAGGATCGAATTGGAGGCGTCGCAGAAGGTGCGATGACCGACCACATTGGTCAGGATCTGAGGCACGCCAAGACCCATGGACTCAAAGGAGCATAATCCAAATCCCTCTCCGTCCGTACATGTGATTCCCACATCTGCTGCCTGGTACAGAACACCCACCTCTGCGTCCGTAAAGTCCAGATACCGATTGGATTGGATAAGACGATTGCCGAATTGTTCAGGATTAAGAGATCGCTTAGCTAGTTCGTTGCTGAAAATATCGAACAGATTATACCCCCCTGTTTCACCATTATCACAGACGCACATGAGAAAGAGTGGCTTTTCAGGGACTCTGCTGATCAAATCGACGAAGGCCATGATAAGCAGATCGTAGTGCTTTCGCGGCTGATTGCGATTAAGATTCAAAAACAGGAACACCTCCTCAGGGATCTTCAGTTGCTGTCTGGCAACAGCTCGACTTATTACAGGAAACATATCCTTGTCAAATCCGTGAGGCAGCACGTCAATAGGTCTCGTAATCCCTTGCTTCTTCAACTGATCCTTCCATTCCTTCGTAAAACAAAATACACGATCGACCTTGTTCAGGACTAAGAGACTGGACCCATTCTCATAGATCTGATCTAGATAGGCCCAGACTTTTCCCTTATAGTCCTTTAAGCCCTCCAAGTATTTCGTTACGACGCCAAGGTCATTGTAGATCATGACAATATGGGGAGCCTCTTTTTGAACCGCCCCCGCCAGTTGCCCAAATCCGAATCCCTTTTCTATAGTTTTATCGAACACATACGGGCTTACATTAGACGGATAGGATCTATCGGGATTCAAGGCAGGATCTCCCTGAATCGCATAATGAACGACTTGGAGCCACTCATACTTGCCGAGTTCCTTGAGGAGTCCATATGTGACCTTACTGTAGCCAGAGGTCTGATAAATATCGGTACTGACTAGGAGGAGTTTGAGCTTGAGATCTTGATTCATTTATGCCTTCTTATACAACAACTTTTAGACTCTTGAATCTAACAGTTGTTTGAGGGAGACTCCACGAATCGTATCAACTTCTAAATGTTCGCAAAGACGGGAATCGGTTGTAGTCGCTGTACCTTTGACCGCTACATATCCAAGTAAATGTCCCTTATTGCCTTTCATAATAAGATCCACATAGATTCCATTGTCTGTTCCAATACAGATTAGTGTTACATTATTTACATCAGATGATTCCTCTCCGTCTGTATCCCTATGGACTACACGGCCAGTCGCAATCAATCCGCAGAATTCCACCAAGTACTCGGGTTTTGCCATAGCCAATGTATTATTTCGAACAGCCAATGTTCGCTGTTTAATGGGACTTATACGCATGTAACAGCCTGGTATGAATTCGGCTCCACACCAATATCCGAGTGTTTTATAGTCCCGTAGAATCTGCGATGGATGATTATCAGGTATAATTAGCATTTGTTCCATACTAGACGATCGAATAATTGGTTTACCAGATCCTGTATGACCCAGATGATAAGGTGGGGGTCCTCGCGTCAGCATCAGTCCTGATAACTTCGCTTCTCGCCAATGGACCCATGTTCTATACTCACTCTGGCAATGATTTAACGTCGCAATCCAGAACTCATGGGGATGGTTGATTTTTTCGTAAGCAAGAGCCCAGACAAGTTGGGCATAACTAAGAGCATGGGACTTACAGAAACTGTAGTACTGTAATTGATCGAGGTCATCGACCAGACGATCTACATCGGCTATACCATGGTCCTTACAGAGACGTTCGAACGCATCGCACTCTTTGTATTTCTGTTTCGCAAAGGCCTTCCTGACACGATCTGCCATACTATCCAGCTTACCTTTTGCCAAGTCCTTATAACAGTGTTCATAAACGGTTCTTATTTTGACTAAGGCGTCATCATCGTATACAATGGGTTGTTTAGTAGCACGTTCCTTATCCGTCATGCTCAAATACTCTGATTTCCGTCCAGCAGCGGCAGCCGCCGGCCGAATAAGAGCCAATGCGACGGCTATGTCAGGTATATTTTTTGGTTTAAGACGCCTATAAATGGACCGTTGACCCCGACTTTCACCAAATGTAATACCAATTGTATTTCCTGACGCAAAGAGTTTTGCTACATCTTTGTCATATTCAGGATAGTCTAGCAATGATCGTTTTGCTCCTGAGGCTTCTCGCCATTGAGCGAGTCCACGATTGCTCAAGACATCGATTTTAATGAGCCCTGCGTGCTCCGTTTCATCCTTGTCCAGCTTGATCTGGGGTAAAATTCCATCGGCCTTGAGAACTAATTCGGACGGCACAGGCCCGTCGAAAATCACAATGCCGCCACAATGAAGGCTTTCTGTTCGAACAGTCCCTAGCATATCAAAGAGGCTCTTTTGAATAGTCGCAGCTAGTTCAGGATCAGGAACCATGGAGGCCAGCCTTGCCCCTTTGCGATAAGGGACAGTAGGAGCATGTATATGAAGGGCTTCTCTTAAAGCCGATTTATACTTGTAACGAACATGATTACTGATGCGAGCTACCTGACCTGGCCACCGAGCTCCTATCGCAGCATAGAGTTCATCGCGGCGATTGTAAGGAATGTCCAAATCAATATCGGGCATATCTGTTCGTCCTTCGTTCATAAAGCGTGCGATTTCCATGTTGTATTTCAAGGGATCTGTATGAGAAATACCCATTAGATAACATACAAGGGACGATCCCGCACTGCCCCTAAGAATATGGGGTATATCAAGACGACGACAAAGACCCATAATGACTTGAACTTGAAGAAAGACTTTTGTAAAGCGATTACGATCGATGAGCTGAAATTCTTGCTGAAGACGGGCTTTATAGTCAGGGTCCGATGGACACTCACGGATAAAGGACGGAGTAAGAATATCACTGGAATGTCCAGATTCCATTAATGTGTAGGTCAGTGATACATATATATCATTTTTATTACTTAAGCTGTGATGTTACCAGTCTAAGACACAATTGATAAAATAATATAAAATGCCCCCAAAACGTATAGTACATTCAAAATCCAATAAATTAATCAAACCGAATGTGACCAAGGCGACGATTCCGAAGGCCCTCCGAGAGCAGGTATGGATCAAGACGATGGGACACCGCTTTGAAGGAAAATGCCCGGTCAGCTGGTGTGCCAATCAGATTAATGTCTTTAATTTTCAATCGGGTCATTGTATTCCTGAGTCGAAGGGAGGAGCTACAACAATCGACAATCTGGTTCCGATCTGCGACCGGTGTAATGCGTCTATGAGCAATCTGTACACAGTACAAGAATGGTCTACCACATTTCAGGGGCAGACAAAACGAACTCTGTTTCAACGCTTATGCTGCTGTTTTTTTTAGACACATAAGTAGAACAAATGGCTCGTAAGACAATGAAGGCAAAGAAGGGAAAGAAAGGGACTCGCAAGGCCAGTCCTTGGAATAAGTTCGTCAAGAAGATTTTTGACGAGGGTCGCAAGAAGAGCAAGGACTACAAGTTCTCAACGGCTCTCAAGGATGCGTCCAGACGTAAGGGGGAGATGAAGAACATGTAAATTCATAACAGTTGATTGAATCAATCTATATGAGTTTATAATACAAACGCCTTTTTACAGTCGTTTTTCCACTGGTTCCAGGCATTCAGCAGCTCTGCCCTATATGTTTGAGCAGCAGCTCCATCTGTCGTGGTCCATGCCTGACACTGAGTGTATGCGTCAGTCCAGGACCGAAACTCCAGAAGAGGCAGCTTTAATCGAATCCAGTTCCAAAATACATCGTCGCCGTCTGTTCTGACGTACAGGGGAATACAGCCGTTCTCGAGGGCCTCGTAGAAGCGATAAGTCTCCGGTGAATTTCCCCTCGGAACAGGGATAAACTGCGACTTTTTCAATAAGTCCCTATACTCTGCGGGACTTGTCATGTCCTTGTCGAGAAAATTGTCTTGAAGCCTGAGACTGTGAGGGATCAGCCGTTGGAACGGCTTCAGATCAGAGCCTCGACCAAACCAGTTTGTGCCGTGGAAGGACCAGATATAGGTTCGCTTTTGCCACTGGCTAAAGCTATCACTGTCATGGTTACTGTGGTAACCATGAGCGTAGCCCAGGGGAATCGTAACCACCTTTTCGTCCGTTACATCTGTCCTCGAATAATTTCGAACGACTCGCTTACACATGGGAAACTTATACATTTGAACAGGGTCCTTGCCAAACTCATCGCTAAGATGGAGGATCTGAAAGGGCACTTTCCCCTTATTGAGCTGTTCGGCCACTTGTTGCCAGAACCCCATATTGGGCCTCGCTATGAGAATCCAAGACCCCGGGACAAAGGGCACATTTGATTTGAGGGGCTCAAAGACAAAGTCTGGCCACAGAGACCGCAGCCACTGCTCCTCAAATGTCCCGTCGTGAGGATAACCATCCTTACGATAGTAATAGTAAACAATGGGACCTTTAACTGTTTTTGAAAAAGTAAGTGCCGACCTCTGTAACGTATTGCGTGTCTGGATGCTGTGGGGGGTCTGGACCAATATGTCGGCTATGCTGTCCCATAGAGATACTTCTTGACCTTTTACAAATTCGTCAAACTCTGAAAAGCAGTCCTTGTTATTCCAGATGTCACTATCGAAGGTGTCGACACGTTGAAAATTGTCAAACTCACTCGCCTTGTACGCAGGATCGGATTCTTGGAAGCAGGTTGCCATCAGATCTCTCATGACATATTTCTTGAGACCGTGAAAGGGATGACCCAGATAATGGTCAATACTGGTACGACAACCACCCTCCAACAAATTCCTCAGTAGTTTCTGGGCACCCTGTCTAGTTAGCACATAGGCATAGGTACAGAAATGAAAGACAGATGCCAAAGAACCATTTCCTGTAAACATATTGTTAGGTTTTATGGTCGCCCATATATCATTAACAGGTTCCAGGCAGGACGAATAGGATGGCATATTGCCTGGCAGAACACCACCTAAATACAATAGTTCCGCATCTGGAGGAACAGAGGCCATCGCCTTAGCCAGTTCTTCCTTCCATCCTGGTCTCACGAATCGCTGATCATCCTCTAAGATCAAATAGTTCTTAATGAAAGGTTGTTCTGACGCAAGTTGAGCCCACAGCAGAATATGACTGAGAGCACAGCCTGCCACGGACTTCTTCCACTGAAAGTCGTTCCTTTCAAACAGGGTAAACAGATTCTGACTCAGCTCCAACATCTTTCCGTCAATTGCGGGAAGTCGATTTGCTGCCAGTCCAGGATATGCCGCTTTCCATGAACCCCACCGATCTGTCCTTCGATCCAGGCTCACCATCCAGACGTCATCAATTCCTGGTACAACTGGCTTGTGAACTGTAAAGGTCCCACGATGATGATAGACACTGGCCCCTTTCTGATGTGCCTTTCGCATGCTTTCAGTACAGGCTAACCTCTGTCCGTCCACAGTAGGAAGTCCATGACGAATCCGAAGGATACTGAAAATACTCTGGTCGTGACGGTGGCCCCAGGGTTTAACAGGGTCTTTTCCAACAAAGTTAGGACCAAACAGACAGTCCTTCTTAGATCCCCATTCGAATGCTTCATCAAATAGTCTGGTTGCTGATTCAGATCCTGCTTCAAACCCTATAAATGCTGCCATCAATTGATTCTGATCTAGCTCTTCCTTGGTCACATTCATACCCTTTACCATGTCTTCGGAACACCACATCCTGTTTGTCCATTCCTTGTCGTTTACCAGACAGACCCCCTTCTGTTTCACTGTTGTCAGTAGTTCCTCTGGTAGTGAAAGCCAGACAGCCGCAGAGTCCGTATATAAAATCTGTTTACTAGCCAAAGATCTGTCGTGACAGAGTTCTTTTAAAAGCCAGAGCTTCCAACCGAACTGGCTTGGTAATAAAAAGTCTGGAAATCCAGACACTGGCGATCTGTCAGGGACAGATCGAACTTGAATCCAGGGGAACTGTTTCAACAAATTAGCACCCTGTTCTTCGCCTACATCGGACCCTAGCCAAGCAATAAATCCGATATTCTTCTGTAGCTTATGTCGCAACATGGCGATTCCCTGGATATTTTGTTTCAACGAATCCAAGTACTTGAGTGTCGCAAAGGACGTAAAGTAAATATCGGGTTCCAAGGATCCCTTTGATGCTAGGGTGAGAAGAGCATTTGAGGCCCTGTGTAACATGCCACGGGCCCTTGCCAATCGTTCGTTATCAAAGGCTGGCTTAGACTGGATCTCTGCGATCTTCTCAGGATTAGCCTCTAACTCTCTCACGATATCCGCAATACTCGTTCCATCCTGTATATGGACGAATCCTGAAGGATCGAAGTCTATGGCGGCCGCTTCAGAGCCCCAGTACAATGGTACACAGCCGGCCATCTTCGCATGAAGTAGCTTCTCTGTTACATAGCCTGGACCCATTCCATTTTCATAGCATAAGTTGAAGGTATGATCCTTCAAGAATTCATGCTTCGCGACATCTCCTCCTCCCCCGCCGCCATACAGATGATGAAGAGGGCCACCAATGTTGTTCCTGAATCTGCCTCCAGATCTGATAGGTTTATAAGCATTTAGCGTATCGAATGCCTGGTTACGATCAGGATTGGTAGGATTAGAAACAACGAAGGAACAGAAATGGTTCCTTGGTCCAACAGAACCAGACTGTGTAGCCAGATCCAAGCTCATTCCTACAGGATTTCTTTTGCTAGCGTTGCCTGGAACACCGAACCAATGGACAAACAGGAGCCAGATGGGGAATCGAATGTGTCGATCATCCTCTTTCAAATCATGTGTCAGATAGAGACTTATTCGGGGATCTGTTGTTTCTCCCTCTCTCAAACGTTCCCCACTAAAATAGACCTTGGGAACTAGAGGATCTGCCTTTGTCCACGCAGAGCCAAAGGGTCCGCAGATCAGAAGGTTTAGATCTGATCTAGGATCTGATCTAGGACTAGGTCCCAGATCCAGTCCCAGATTCAGTCCCAAATCCATTCCTATAACCTCCTGCCCCCCCTGACGCATCAGATCCAGAAAGAAATTGTCGGTAGGATCGAACCCTTCCCACATGTCCGAAAAGCCAACCTTCAGACCCTTGGTCTTAGCCATTTGGACAACATCAGCCTTTATAGGTATCAGATCTTGTCGCTGTATCCCGTGATCCAGGATTAAAGCCCAACCTGTTCGTCCAGACCATTTCTGTTCGACCCAGTCCCTTCGCTCCTTAGCAACAGAGTTCCACTGATTCCATGAAAATGTCTCGATACGAGAACGAAGTTGATCTACATCCGATTCCTCATAGTATGTCTGGTCCATACCTGGGCATCCTTTTAACACAGGACAGTTATGAATAAGAGGAATTCCGAGCCACATAAGATCAAGGTAGACAGGACGAAAAGGGATAAAGCGGACATGACCGACTATAATCCCTCCTTGATCCAAGACCTCTCGATCCTCGTAAGTGATTGTCGCATCCGTCACAATATTGTCACGAATGTTCTTCTGAAAGAACTTGTCATCAACGAGGGCCTTACCATTAAATATACGAATCTTGGACACCGATTTGACCTTCGCCGCAGCGACCAGCGGCACAATACAGCTGCTGGTATTTGTTGTATTCTTTTCCAGAATATGGACAGTCGAGGACTTTTCAGCAGGTCCAATTTCCTTTAAGTCCCCTTTGGACCAGATGTAGGGGACGCGGCGAACGGGGAGGCCTTCGAACAGGCTTTGTAGAAGAGGAAGCCGGCTCTCGGCCACGAAGGCGTCCCAGACCCAGACTTCATGGGCCTGTCCTAACGTATAGGGTGTCACAGAATTCATGTAGGCTGAGGTTTCTAAACAGCGAAACTCTGGGTTTCCACGGAACAGGACTGCTACACGCTTGGCAGCTCTTGCTCTCACCTGTGGCTGACAGATCCCATCAATGTCGATCAATAGATCTAGGACCTCGGATCCCTCGAGAAACTCCTTCATTTCATCCGTTCCTTGGTTCAATAGGGTTACTGTATGGTCCAGGGATCGCATGACCTCAGCTAACGCTAAGGCGACCCTGTAACGTCCTGAATGATAAGGCAATGGATGGATATAGTAGGGGATTCCTATCTTCATGAGTTGAATCTTATGAAGATAAGGCACAAACACTTTAGACTAGCCAACTAATAAAACGGACGAACAGGGTTGGGGCCAGGACCAGGAAGTAGTGAAAGAAGGTTGATCGAGTCGGATTCAGGAGATCTGGTATGCTCAGACATATGAATCCCACGGTTAGCCACAGCAGCGATACATTGTAGGCAGCCCCTACAAGACCTAATATAAACATGACGAGCGACATGATTGTGATAATAATACCAAAAACCTGATAGACGGAGAAGCTCGTCAAATAATGAAACCGCACATGTTCGTCAAAATGGATATAGGACAGGACCTTATGTACAAGCCAAGGATGTTGATTCGTCACATTGGACGACTTGACCATGACAGAATCGGTGGATGTCTGGAATGCGATGCGAGGACAGGACGCATAGGTTGTCAGGGATCCGACCAGGGTTCTGGCCTGAATCATGCCGTCCACATGGTTCCAGATATTATGATCGAATAGTTCCAATAGTTTCGCAGCACCTTTTCGACTAACTATATAGCCGTGGAGGGCCATGGCAACGCTAGGTCTGACAATATGCGGATTGATCTGTTTAAAGGGTTTGAACCAGCTCGTGTAAAACATACAGTAGGTCCAAATGTTGGATCGGCTCTGACAGCCGAAGCAGCCCAGATACAGAATGTCGTAGTCTGTTGGCACAGATGCGATCGCCTTTCCAAACTGATCCCTGAAGTTTGGAGTAAGGACTACATCCTCCTCGAAAATGATTCCATAGTCCCTGTCCGTTGCCAGAAACCGCTTCCAGGCCTGAATATGGGATAGGGCGATTCCAATGGCGGACCTCGGGGCCAGACAGCTCCAGTGCGTTTCATTTAGCACCTGTTCGTCTGTCGCTATTATGCCCTGGATCCATTCTGCCGAAATGCCTTGCGTCAAAAGCCTTTCTGATACCTCTGTCGGCTTTTCCAGACTGATCACATAGGCTGGAATTAATTCCATCCCTAATACCTAATTGTTCCATCAAAATATTAGGACAATAATTTACTCCATCCCGCTCTGTTCACAGGATTCCAGGGACTGTGCTTCCACTGGAGCTGTTTCGCATGTGATCGGTAGGGACCGAGCTGTGACCCGTGGAGCTGGAAGACCTTTGCTAAAGTGGTCAGAGACAGACGCCACTCATCTGTTGACCAGTAGTAGCCGAACTGGCTCCATCCTAAGGAGCTGTGGAGCACGGGAAAGTCGCATTCCATCAGTTCCAGAGTCATATAGTTATAGTCGTTATTGTACTGATGGGCAATAAACAGAGCAGATGGATGACGTTCCATGATCGATCGAATCCCTGTTCGTCCCTCGTGAATGATCCGACCATGCTTCTGAAGAAACAGATTCGGCAGAACTGTCTGTGACATATAGGAATTCTTCGACATGCGTTCGGTGTTCAATAGATAGACCTTTCCTTTCCATTCAGGGCAGAGCTGAGCAAATTCGTTCGCCAACAAAAGTGGAAACAGACATGTTTTCTGGAAAGACAGATTCGGCTCGGCGATCACAATGTCCATTTTAGTCCAGGACTGAGGTGTCCAACGTTGAGCCCCTTGGATAAACTCAGGTGTCCATAGATAGGGTGCTATTTTGCCTTTGGACCCTGGTAGTCCATTGATCGCACAGGCATAGGTCAGATTTTGCTTATAATGAGGACTTGTCCAGATTTCATGAACTGTCCCCCCAACATGATGGGGAAAATAGAGCCCCTTCGTAATCGCTGTCGTCTCCACGTCAATATTCAAAATATTCCCGAGATATAGCTTGACTACCTTAGCTCCTAGACGCTCTATCAAGGATCTCCAACCGGCATCCAGTGTCATACCGATCTCAATATATGCGGCTATCGTAAGGGACTTAAAGAGCCCCATACAGGTCTCGGGCGTCAGGAAGCGATAGCCTGACAGATCCGATACCTTTTCAGACCCCCTGTCTGTCAATAAATAACAATCGTAGCCCATACTTTCCAACATATCATAGATTATAAGGGTGTTTTGATGAAGACCATTGTTAAAAAGGATATCGGATCCAATATGCCCTGACGCAAGTAAGATGGAATTGACTGTATTGTTGTGAAGGGCTGTATCGGGACTTATCCGGTCTAATTCTATGATTTGACTTAGCCCAGGATGACTGTTATTACTAGTCGCCATTACTCAGTATTTTTAAACCTCGCTTTAGATTAACATATGGCATTTTGTGGACCAACACCGATCCTTTATAATCCACTAAGCCCCCCCAGTCCAACCTGTACGACTCTTTTATATCCATCTACCAGTCCTTTTGTTGTGGGACCACCACCCGATCCTTCCTTTTTCAATATCAACGGGATCTATGCGTTGAGATTTATTGAACCCTATTATGTCACATTCAATAGTTTAAAATCCTATATCCAATCGAGTTCTGTTTATACAGACATATCTAATCTAATTCAATATCCTGACCCCTACAGTTATCAGGGTGCTGGTACAACAGTAAAATATATGTCGCAGCAACAAAAGCAACAATACGAAGATCAACTGACCCTTTTTCGCCAAGTTTATGCCTATAATTTGGCAGCATATAACAACGCTGCCAAAAATGGAACTGTTCCTATTTACTATAGATTTCTGTCTTCTTCCCAACTCCAACAATATACTGCGTCACTATCCCTTGTAAATAAACTGTATAATGTAAATGAAATATTCCCTTATACCTGTCTCTTTTATCTGCCCTTTCCGCCCTTCTGTAATCCTTAATGGAGTGTAAATAAATATAACAATTGGTGTAACTGTGCGACAATTTCATCGCGGATATTGATTAAATCCGTATCCGCAGGCGTCAAACCCTTTACAAATGGTCCGAGCAAATATGTGGTCGCTGCCTTTACAAGACGACTAGCCCCCGCCTCAGTCAGGTTATGGAGCCTTATAATCGCATTGTCCCCTGTGAGCTTGGGTCGTCCATATTTGCCGATATAGACTTCGACGTATTGATCGATCAGTTCATCCAGTTTGTTAACAGCACCATCTGTCGCAATGTGGCGAGCATAGACCTTTGTCTGCCAGTGATAGAGCTTTATCTGATTCCGTAGATTGAGCAAAAAGTGGACATCTTTTGCTGACATTTCTACAAATAGTCCCCGAAAAAAATTTGAAACTTGGAGTCCTACAGAAAAAACTCTGTGTAATACAATCTAATCTAATCCATTATGTGCGATCACTGTAAACAAATTGCTCCAGGCTATGCCTTTGAGCACAAGGAACGCTGTCCCTTCCAGATGGGACTTCTCTGTAACCGATGTGCCCGATTTGGCCACACGGCAGATACATGCCAGATCCCAGAATCCGAATATGCTCACCCAAACTATGAAGAACAGCTTGTTCCACCCACCTATTTAGACAAGCACAGTATAACGACACGTAATCCAATCCTTTCCGTCCGTCCTAGCATCCCTTTGCTTCGGAATAACATCTCAAAAAGATCCACATGTGGTGTTATTGAAATCGAAGATGATAATATCGTTATCCGTCAGTTTCTCAGAAACAGAAGGATTCCATGCCCCCGCCCCGATACGAAGGGAGCTTACAAACGACTCCGAGACATCCTGGAAGCCTATGCCAAGAAACAGAATAAGAGGGTCGAATATGGCTTTCTGAAGTCTGGATTATAACTGTTTACAGTTATGTGATTATAATTACTGTTATGACAGTAATTATAATCCTTTTTTATAATAGGGATGGTCAAGAAGCAACGACGAAAGACAGATAAGAGGAAGAAGAGTCGAAAACAGACCAGACGCAGACAGAGAGGCGGTAATTACCAGATTCCAACGACGGAAACTCTGGAGGGAATTCCTACGCGTGATGACGCCGTGGTAACCATGAGCAATGGACAGATCATGTCAGTGGCAGAATTCAAAAAGCTGGGGAAAGACTAATATGTGTTGCTTTATCGCTGTTTGAAACGTATTATTCAATAGATGGCCAATCACTATGCGTCTTTAGCAGAGCTGGACGACGTCGATTTTCAACATTTGGACTACGGTCTTATGTCGACATCGACGACGCAGGGCTCCTATTCTGCCGCCGTCCAAAACATTTTTGCCAGACATTCCGCAGAAGTAAGAACCCAGACAGATCCCATTGTCGCCCCCTTACATCAGGTTGCCAAGCGACGCATCAGGGAGCTCATTGCCAAACAGAATAACGAGACCTTCCAGTTCCTGGCCCATCCTGAACGCAGTCCGAATATACTCGGTATCGCCGAGACCATCTTTCGTAAATATGGTCGTGATGTCCCCGTTCAAAACAGACCGATTAGCCGAGAACTCAATCTGGACACCAGTATGAATCCCATTGTTCAGGAGATCGAGGAGGGGCTCCTAAAACTGACGGCAGATGTATCAGGCAACGAACCCCAACCACTTTCCGTCCTTATTCAACAGCTCAAGTGGGTCTTCAATCAATATAAAGTCATTGGCGAAGAGGTCATGCGACTAGAATCGCTCCTCTCACAAAAAACAGAAAGCCTAGACAAACTCCAGCAACGCCAAAATATCATTATGACCTTGATGCCGAATGACGCACTGCCGCCTCTTCTAGATGCGTATCATGAATATGTCAAAGAAACCTTTGAAACCACTCGTATTGAATCGACGTACAAGGACCTTATTCAGGCCTACAAGATGTGGAATGTGTTAAGGGAGGTGATTAGCCTTCAGCAGATCAGCAGGGACATCAAGGAACCCTTGTGTGCTATATGCCTAACAGACCCTATTAGTCATACGATTGCTCCTTGCGGTCACACCTTCTGTACGCAATGTATTCGCCGTGTAAATACACAGTGCTATTTGTGTAGAGGGCCTGTGCGTGAGCGTATAAAACTATTTTTAATGTAGCAATTTACTTAATCACTTAACAACTATCATAAACTCATTCGGTCTCAAATAAATCTGACGGAACGCCAGTGCCTGGTCTCCCGTCATATTACAGGCCTTGATTACCTCTTCCACCAGCCTCTCGGCATATTCATACCAGAGATCATAGAGGACCTTTTCTGCCATCTGATAATAGTCCATTGTTGACATCCTTTCAACCAACCCTAACGTCAAATTTACAACCTAAACATTGATCGAGTTATTCCAGTAGTGAAATGGAATCATCCCCTAATACAGTCATCGTACCTCAAGAAACAGAACTTGGAATGCTCGCATCGTCCATTCAGGAATGGAGGCGAATTCACGACGAGATCCAACAGCTTCAAGATCAGATTAAGGAGCGTAAAACAAAGACCAAGGCTCTCGATCAGATTATCTTGACGATTATGAAGAAGCATAATATCGGTGCCTTGGACTTAAAGGCTACGGGGGGGCGTGTTCTGACCAAGAAGAGCAAGAAGCAATCGGGTCTGAACAAGAAGGCTCTTCAGGAGTATTTGTCTAAGTTCTTCAAGTCTGAGGAAAAGGCCACGGAAGCCATGAAGTTCATCAATGAGAGCCGCGAGGTCACGGAGGTGGAGAGGCTAGCCTATGAACGACCAGTCTAGGCTGGTCGTTCATAACCCGTTTAGATTCACATCTCTCAGTAGAACAATGATTGGAGCACCTATGGTCAAAGCAGTTATCAGTGGCTTCGTGGACTTGCCCGGTTCTGACAGTCGTAAGTCCGAGATGTATTTGGACGTGGTGTCGTCTCTGGTTGCGTTTTTATTGGCCGTGGTTATAATTTCGTTTGTGGGCAAGTGGCTCTGGAATAACGTTGTCGTGGATCTGTTTACCATCGCGAAGCCCGCCCGAAACATCTGGCAGATTCTGGGCCTTATGGTCTTTGTTTCTCTCCTACTCAAATAGAGAGATGTGGTTCCTAGCCTTCCTTATTACCCTGTTCGTCATTATTATAGTTATGATCGTTTACGGAGGACTCGAAAAGTCATCCAAGCGTATTTCTGACGCGGTTGCTGCGGCTACGGCAACGACGGAAGCAAAGGCGAAGTGCGATGATAAATGCGATAAAAAGAAGAAGAAGTGCTGTAAGCCGAAGAAGCGTTGTAACAGGTGTAATATGAATCCTTGCCGCTGTATGAGATATTAATCAATAAACATTTTTATACATGTATAATAGTGAATGGATTTGTTTACAAAGTTATTCTGGCTTAGTTTTCTGCTTTTTGTTGGGTTATCCTTATATTTATTATGTTGTACAAAAAGGACTTCATTATTTTATGCCCAGATTGCTTCTGGATTTGGCATGTTCGTAACTAGTAAGATTGGGCGTACATTTTTAGGACTGGATCTTTAGAAGACAATGAAACTCATTATTTAGACAATTATTTGATTAGTTGTCTAAATATTATATAAATTCATTTATACATTTCCACCTGACCATCCCGAGAAGTACCCATTGTATTCGCCGAGTTCCTTGACCTCCTGGGGCTCAAAGGGTGTCGTCCTGAGAACCCCGTCATAGGTATCCGCAGGGGTGGCAATACAACGCTGCTGGGCTACACTGTACACATCTGTCCAGGCATCACTAAACAACTGTTCCGCCTGGCAAACTGCTTCTTCTGTGAGATTTGCCGTGGTACACAGGCGTTTCAGAAGCACATTGCCCCTGTTCAAATAGGTCTTGAAGATGATGTCCAAATCCCTCTGGGGAATGGTCTGCTTGATACAGGTGGCAGCCACTTCCGCAATGGGCTCACGGTCATGGGCCGTCTCATAGGGCTGGTATCGTGTGGCCATGATGATTCCACTGGGGCTCATGACATCCTTCTTGAAGCACGCGAGCTTGGACAGGATCAGCTGGAATTCGGCAAAGTCGGGGCTTGAGGACGCACGATCCACGAGCCCCAGGACTTCCGCCGCCTTATCCAAAGTCCGGAGACAATCGGGGTGTCCCGTGCCCCTCACAGCCCCATCAAATCCCTCCAACTCTCTGAGCTTACTAACAGACAGATAGTTGGAACCAATGTTAATAACCGTGTATACCACAAGAACCATGAGGGCAATCCATAAAATCTGAACAATAGGAATCTTTGTTATCATACTGGATACAGTCCTGTCCATCTCTCTATAGAGACTTTCTAATAAAGACTGAGCGTTCTGGCACTTGGATCCTTTGTTTCCCCTGACCATTTGGGCATCCAAAAATAGAAAATCACCTGTTCGCCCTCCACACCATAGTATTCATGGAAGATCGATCTGTAGTAATAGGCCTCTTCTGTCTGGGGCGGCAGATGCGAAAAGGTCTGTTTTGGCTCTGAATCAGGGATGCGTTCCTGGATCTCCTGGTACCAGGACTTGGTCTTACCTGATACCCCGTCACTGAAGGCCTCCTTCTGTCGCCACAGAACCGAATCAGGGAGTAGTCCAAGCGATTCAAAGGCCTTTCTCAGGATCCACTTTTCACACCTGCCTTCGGAGCCCTTCCTCGGTCTTAACAACTCTGTTGGAACAGATCGGACAAGAGCCACGAACTGTTTATCCAGAAAGGGCGTCCTGGGCTCCAGTCCATGGCTGCTAATACAGCGATCGGACCGTAACACATCGTACTTATGAATATCTTTCAGCAGCCGGCCGACCTCTGCCTCATACGACTCGTCATCAGGGGACCTAAAGAAATAGAGGTAACTCCCGAACAGCTCGTCGGCCCCATCCCCATTAAATACAACCTTTGCGTCGCTTCTAGCCCGAATCTCCCGACTGACGAACCAGTTCCCCACGGACGCCCGAACAGATGTGATATCATAGGACTCAATATCGTGAATAACCTCTGGAATTACCTCAAAAAACTGGTCGGGAGTCACGATGATTTCGGTATGTTTTGATCCGATATGGGTCGCGACCTGCCGAGCAAACAGGACATCAGGTGATCCCTCGAATCCGACCGTAAAGGTTTCAAGTCGTGGTTTTCCGAGAGCCACCAGTTCCCGTTGAACTAAGGCAGCGATCAGGGACGAATCCAGACCCCCTGATAAGAGGGCGGCCACAGGCCGCTCGGTCATGAGCCGCTTCCTGACGGCCTGCTCAAGCCCTTCGCGAATCAGATTACAAGCTCTTGCTTCATGAAGGACGGGGTTCTTGACCCAAGGAACCGAATGCCACGCCTGTTCGTCAAGAATAAAACCACTTGAGATCTGAATTCGCATATAGGTCCCGGGCTTCACATGATGAATGGTAGCCCCTGCGATTTTACCTTTGAGAGCCTTCATTTCACTGGCGATCCAGGTGTTTCCATCTTGTGTTACATAAAACAATGGTCGAACACCGTAAGGATCTCTGCCGACGATGACTTCGCCGGCATCAAGATCCACTAAGATCAAGGCAAAGACACCATCCAAGGCCCTGAAGAACTGTTCAGGAGTATCTCGTAACCTGGACCAGAGAGGTCCTAGAACGGAACAGTCCGACGTGGACTGGCACAACAGATCTAATCTGTCGGCGAGCTCCTTCCAATTATAAATTTCGCCATTACAGACCCAGGCGAATCGCCCTTGTTCCATAGGCTGATTTCCATCAGGTCCGACACCGTTCAAGGCAAGCCTACTAAAGCCGAGCGTCAGAGAGGCAAGATTATAAAGTCCCACGTCTTCAGGTCCTCGATTTTTTAATGCCAATTGACAATCCACAATTTCATCGGTAGTCGCCTCCCTCCCTATACAGCCCCAGATGCCACACATTCTATTATAAGGGCTTGTTCACTATTTAGGTCTTTGATCGCAGAATCTTCGGATATAGTAGATGGACGCTGGAGATTTAATTCGTAAACGAAAAGCACAGGCTACACTCGCTGGATTCAATTCAGTCCTACAGAAACAGGGCCTTCCTGCGTCAGATACATCTGGAAATGGATGCTGTGGTTACTTTGATCCGTCATCTTGTTCCTTCCCGTTACCTAAATTTAGTCCCGCTTATACAAGACCAAATCCAACAGTATACGCAACGTATGAATACATGGACCTAGTTAATCAAGGTCTCGTTGTAAATGGTTGTGTGCCGACCCAAGTCATGACCATGAAGGTTCAGAAACCCACTATCTGTCCGTCTGTGATAGTCACCATTCCTGTAGATGCGGCACCTAATGCGACACTCCCTGTTGAGTGAATCTATGGTAAATATTAGCATCTATAATCAGAGGTTATGAATGCTAGTGCTTTAACGAGGCTACGGGCATTAAATTCCCTAGCAGCCACATCACAAACATATAACGCAGCCCAGGCCATATTATGTTGTTATTGTAATAGTGCTTGCGGTGGGTCCTGTGGTGGTAATGTAGGACCTACTGGACCTACTGGGCCCGCAGGAGGCGGTGGAGGCGGAGGTGGAACAGGCTATACTGGACCGACAGGTCCAACGGGATCTGTTCTTATTTACTCGACTATATTTGATGGGGGCAATGCTTCTACTAATTATATAATTGGCCCTGTATTTAATTGTGGTGGAGCTCAGTAAATGTGATAGTATTTAGGAAGCTAAATATCCGTGATTTACATCAGAGGAGGCATGTCTCATATTGTATTTCAATTGCGACGAGATACTGGTGCCAATTGGGCATTTTATAATCCTACGTTATTAAATGGGGAAATAGGTATTAATACCGATACATACCAGTTTAAAATAGGAAATGGAGTTACTGTTTGGACTGGACTGCCTTATAATGGATTATATGGAGGGCCCGGTCCAACAGGTCCAGCGGGAAATGGTGGAACAGGATATACGGGTCCAACAGGTCCAACAGGTAATACAGGCCCACAAGGACCTGTTGGTGCTTCACCTACTAGTGCTACAGGTGCTACTGGACCCACGGGTCCTACTGGTTTGACTGGACCAACAGGATTTTCAAATACTGGCCATAGTGGTCCTACTGGCCCTCAAGGTACAACTACTGGATTAACGGGTCCTCAAGGTCTTAGTGGTACTGGATTTACAGGTCCTGATGGTATAAGTGGGACTGGTCCGACGGGACCTCAAGGTTTAATAGGACCTGTAGGTCAAACAGGTGGATATTATACTGGTCCAACGGGTCCGGCAGGAGCAGGAACAATTGTTACATCAGGATACATTCAAGTTGCTATGCTTGGAGGATCTTTTCCATTTAGTACAACTACATTTGACTTCTCACAATTTCCGTCGTCTATTGGATCTTGGACTATTCCTCCTGGTACAAATAATCTTACACTGACATTTAATAATTCCTATTATAATAATTCAGCAGTGTCGCCTAATTTTAGTGGTATTATTAACTGGTGGAATGGAACAAATTGGTTATGTCAAATGGTAGGAAATACGTTAATTAGTGCTGGTGCGAATATTCAAATAGTTTGGAACGCGATAAGTTTAAATTGGATTTTGACAGTAAATTCTGGCAGTGGATATCAAACTAGTACAAACAATGGGACTTATGGTTTTGTCTTACACATGACTGTATTTAATTAAATAGTTTTACGGCAGAATTCTTATTCAAGGTGATCGTGTGACCATGAATAAGAATTAAATGGGACATTTATCAGAGTATGCCGCTTGTTCAGTTTCAACCAAGACATGACACCTCTGGCAATTGGAATCTTGTATATAATCCAGTTCTACAGAGTGGAGAATTAGGGGTTGATTTATCATTACGACAATTTAAATTCGGCGATGGTGTAAATACATGGATAAATCTTCCCTATCAGGGTTCTACTGGTTCAACTGGGCCTGCTGGATCTACGGGTACAGGAACTGCTGGATATGTAGGTCCGAGGGGACCACCTGGTGACACAGGAATTACAGGGCCCACTGGGTCTAATACAACAGGCTACACAGGCTATAGAGGTAATACAGGAAACTCAGGTCCAACTGGTCCTGACGGATTAAGTGTTACTGGACCGACAGGTCGACAAGGATTGGCAAGTACTGTCACTGGACCTACAGGACCTACTGGTCTAGGCCTAACTGGGCCAACTGGAGCAACAGGCTCTATAAATGTGACGGGTCCTACAGGTGCTACTGGTGGAACAGGTCCCACAGGACCAGCAGGTATTTCCATTACAGGGCCAGTCGGCCCTGGATTAGGAACAGGTACAATTCAAGCAGGATATATTCAATTGTCATTCACTGGGCCAGTAACCTCTTCCACATTTTCCACAACACCAGGATCCTATGACATTACAACCACCTTTCCGTCTTCTCTTGGAACTTGGGCAATTTTAGATGGATCAAATATTCAATTAACATTTAGTGACTATTTTAATAATACATCTACTATACCCCCGAATATAACAGGTATTATGTATTGGTATGGAAGTTACACGATCAGCACATCTACTGGTAGTACTGTAGTAAATGGATGGAGGACGAGAATGGTATATCCTGGTATATATTCTCCTATGTATGTTGCTGCGGCAGCAAATCAATATCCGCAGGTTACATTGTCATATACGGGTGGAAAATGGATAATGACACTTTCAGTCGTATTAAATACAACCTTTACACCTAGAGCATTAACGGGTCCAAATACCTATAACTACATTTTATATATAACCGCATTTAAGTAGATAGTACTGGTATAACAAGGTTAAACTCTGTTATTATATTTACAATATAATAACAGAGTGTATGCCATATATTCAATTACAATTACGACGTGATACGACCAGTAATTGGGCGGCACAAAATACAGTTCTAGCAAGCGGTGAATTTGGAGTTAATTTAGATACCTATCAGTTTAAGATAGGAGATGGAATTACGCCATGGAATCTTCTCCCTTATGCTGGTGTGTTAGGTCCTACAGGGCCTACTGGCTCAGGTATAACAAGTGGTACTGGAAATACTGGGCCTACCGGCATAACAGTTACTGGTCCAACAGGACCAGCAGGATCAGGACAAACGGGACCTACAGGTTCAACAGGTCTAACAGGGCCTACAGGAGCAAGAGGTACGACAGGTTCTATCGCAACTACAGGACCCACAGGAGCAACAGGATCTATTGGTCCAGCAGGATTAACTGGACCATTGGGATTTACTGGTGTGACTGGGCCCACAGGGCCAGCTGGTGTAGGATATATAGGACTTACAGGACCTATAAGTTCTATAACAGGACCTGCTGGTCCATATACAACTGGTCCAACTGGACAAACAGGAAGTAAAGGTGCGACTGTAACATCTGGCTATATAACGTTCGCATTCGCAGGTGCTGGGGCTTTTGATACTACACCTAGCAAATATAATTTTACAAATTTTCCTAGTTCTATTGGATCATGGTCCATTGGTGCTAGCTATTTAATTTTAACCTTTGATGCCTCGTATAATATGCCAAATGTTCCACCAAATATAAATGGTACTATGCAATGGGCGACAACTGCTGGTTCAGGAAATTTAAATGTAGTTCCAATTTCACCTGGTGTTTATCTTAGTAATTATTTTCAAACTGTTCTTGATCGTAATGGGTCAAATTGGAGGCTTTCAATAACAATTGTTGGAAGCCCTTTTCAAAGCCCTAATCTTAATGCGAATTCAAGTATTCTTTATTTAAGTGTTTTTAATTAGATATGCCAATAACGCCGCCCCTAAGTCCACCTTTATGTTTATTGGTGTACTACGGGGCAGTAAGTGACTCTGGGATTCCAAATGTATACACGGTAGATATTTCAATTCCAGCTGCGAATTATCCCGGCCAATACTACAATGGTACAGCAAATTATTATGATTTGACATCCATAAATGTTGGAATGTGGACGACAGATGCGATTGACGGATATGTATTTCGTATCTATAGTATCGATTCTGTAGCAGGCGATGGGCAAAGTGCTACCGTTAAAATGGAAGATGTGAGTGGATACAATGCGGTCATTGATCCAACTGGGGGAGGGGGGAGGCCTGTTCAATTTGCGAATGGCTATATCTTTGAATTGAATGCCAATGGTCTGGCAGCTTTGACAGCAGTTGATTCACCGCCAACAATTACATTCACTGATTCCATTCTTGGTCGATTCATCTATGATCAAGCCGCATCTGGAGGCGGGGGAGGATCAGGAGGCACTGGATATACAGGAGCAACTGGACCAACAGGGGCTACAGGACCAACAGGTGCTACTGGTGATACTGGCCCAACAGGATATACAGGGGCAACAGGTTATACAGGGTCTACTGGCCCTACGGGAGCAACAGGTTACACAGGGGCAACAGGTTATACAGGGCCAACAGGCCAAATGGGTCTTCATGGAACTATCATAGTTGGATCTGTTCCAGATGCGTCAGGTCTTGCGAATTATGATGTATCTGGTCTGATTTATGGCGATGGTATTATTCAGGAAGATATTGGGGACTTACAGGTGTATCAAGGGCCGGCAGGTGGGAGTATAGGATTTACAACTGCGAGCGGTGAATATGTCTCTTTTAGTCCAGGTGTTTCATTGGGAATACAAAATTTTACTGTAGAGTTTTGGGTTAATTTTAATACAGTGACGAATCAAGAAGGATTAATTGGTTCGAGTTTTTCAGGAACTCCTCCTAGTTCTTACGCTCCTCTTCAATTATTTACTTACTTGGATTTTCCAACGAATCAAGATACAATTGAACTCAGGGCCTATAATTCTGGAGCAATTTATTTCCTTTTGCCCCATTCACCTGAAATGCCTATTGGTATTAATAAATTTATACCTGGCAAGTGGTATAATGTCGTATTATCGCGTGATAGTTCAGTTTCATCGAATAATTTTACAATGTGGATCAATGGAGTAAAGTGTTTGACTGAATATAATGATATAGATAGTTATGGTATTCCTTTTAATTTTTCAAATGCGGTTGATACCATTGGAGCCTGGTATTCAACGCCAGGTTCTGCTGGTAATTTTTTAGACGGATATATGACAAATGTTCGAGTTACAAATTCAGTAGTTTATCCTGTTGATGTATCGAATATTCCTATTCCAACGCAACCCTATTCGGTTATACCTTATACCCAGGCACTCTTTAATGTAGCAAGTCCTTCAGCATATTTAGCAGATACTAGAGGAATTCAGACGGCGACAGCTCATGGAACTCCAGTCGCATTCTTTCAAAATATCAACCCCTTTTCGTCTGGCCATGGAATATTTAATAATGTAGGGAGGATTGTTGGTCCAACTGGTCCAACTGGATATACAGGAGCTACTGGTTCTACTGGCCCAACAGGTGCTACAGGAGTAACAGGAGCAACAGGAGCAACAGGAGTAACAGGAGACACTGGTGATACAGGACCAACTGGGCCAACAGGATACACGGGAGCAACAGGAAATACTGGATCTACAGGACCAACAGGACCAACAGGATACACGGGAGCAACAGGCAATACTGGATCTACAGGCGATACTGGATCTACAGGACCTACAGGATCAACAGTTATGACCTTAATACCCAGTGGAGGAAGTCCTACCATTGTATCACCTACATCTGTTCTTCTCAATGCGGGTGGTGAAAGTGTTACCACAGTTGAAAAATACGATATGTATAGTAATGGCCTCTATTGTCAATGTACGCTTCCTGATGTAGGTTCTGTTTCATCAGGTGATTTTGTATTTGCTTTTGGCATTGGTAATTCTTTTATGAAAGGTGAGATTTATGGTGGAAATACTATCTATTTTTCAACAGACAATGGAACTCCAACCGTTCCATCAGTCTCTTTCAGTCCAGGAGACATCTTTGCAATCTACGCAAATACCCAACAGGGGTATTTCTATATTAATGGAGTCGTGGTATCTATCCTTTTAGCAGGTGACTATTATACTGGATATCCTTCCTATGCTGGATTTGGACTGGACATGTATTCTGTAACTGTATCCTCACCGCCAGTTCTAGTTGATAATATCAGAATCTACCAGACTGGTGGAATTGGTAATACGGGAGCAACTGGTGATACGGGTGCTACTGGTGATACTGGAGCTACAGGTGACACAGGAGCAACTGGCGACACTGGAGCAACAGGTGATACTGGAGCAACGGGAGACACAGGAGCAACTGGCGATACAGGAGCAACAGGAGACACTGGGGTAACTGGTGATACAGGAGCAACGGGAGACACAGGAGCAACTGGCGATACAGGAGCAACTGGAGATACAGGAGCAACAGGAGACACTGGAGTAACTGGTGATACTGGAGCAACTGGTGATACTGGAGCAACTGGTGATACTGGTGCTACAGGAGCAACTGGTGATACTGGTGCTACAGGAGCAACTGGCGATACAGGTGCTACAGGCGACACGGGAGCAACTGGCGATACAGGTGCCACAGGAGACACAGGAGCAACTGGAGCAACAGGTGATACAGGAGCAACGGGTGATACTGGGGCTACGGGTGATACAGGAGCAACAGGGGATACGGGTGATACAGGATCAACTGGTGATACAGGAGCAACAGGAGACACAGGAGCAACAGGTGATACAGGAGCAACAGGAGCAACTGGCGATACAGGTGCTACAGGCGACACGGGAGCAACTGGCGATACAGGTGCCACAGGAGACACTGGAGCAACAGGAGCAACAGGCGATACAGGAGCAACAGGAGACACGGGAGCAACTGGTGATACAGGAGCAACAGGAGACACGGGAGCAACTGGTGATACAGGAGCAACAGGTGATACAGGAGCTACAGGCGATACAGGAGCAACAGGAGACACAGGAGCAACTGGTGATACAGGAGCTACAGGCGATACAGGAGCAACAGGAGACACAGGAGCAACAGGTGATACAGGAGCAACTGGTGTAACAGGCGACACTGGTGTAACAGGCGATACTGGAGCTACAGGCGATACAGGTGCTACTGGAGACACAGGAGCAACAGGAGATACAGGTGCTACTGGAGACACAGGTGCTACTGGAGACACAGGAGCAACAGGAGACACTGGAGCAACTGGTGATACAGGAGCTACAGGCGACACAGGA